>VFQS010000611.1_pt1 | contig 38166 bp, 35 predicted proteins | sample 3512361 | NCBI WGS metagenome assembly VFQS01 (sample SAMN10412375, study PRJNA504923) | tailings metagenome | isolation source: Relicate 1 Philex TSF3 active mining | place: Philippines
GGATATACTTTGATTGGTAAAAATGTAAAAATTGATAATTTAGTTCATATAGCACATGGAGTTAAAATAGATGAAAATTCGCTGATAATTGCGAATGCAATGATTGGGGGAAGTGTAGTGATTGGTAAAAATGTATGGGTATCACCTTCTGTTTCAGTAAAACAAAAACTTGTGATAGAAGACGATGCACTAGTTGGTATGGGGAGTGTTGTATTGAAAGATGTAAACCAAAAAGATATTGTTGTAGGTGTTCCTGCAAAATCTATTAAGAATTAATCCGTGAAATTTTTAAAAATAGAAAATGATTTTGCAAAATCTGTAACTACATTAGTTTCAGGAACAGTATTGTCACAACTTATAGTTTTTGCTCTATCCCCAATAATTTCAAGACTTTATTCACCAGAGGAAACAGCAAATTTTTCAATTTATACTCGAATAATTATTTTTGTTTCAACATTAGCAACCGCGCGTTTTGAGTCTGCTTTAGCATTACCTAGAAGGAACGAACACGCTTTTTCATTGTATAGGCTTATTGTTCAGTTAATTTTAATTTCATTTTTTGTTTCTATTTTTTTATCAATTATTTATGTTTTATTTGGTTTAAGAAATAAAGATGAGTCATTTATCTATTTGATGATACCAATTGGGTTTGTTCCGCTCTGTATGATGAATATTGGAAATGGGTGGGCAATGAGGCTTGGACAATTTAAAGAAGTAAGTCGATTTAGAATAGTGAACTCTTTATCTATGAATTTTTCAAATGTAATATTTGGGTATTTAGGACTTGGATATAAAGGGTTGATTTTGGGATATGTTGTAGGTGTTTCTATTCCAGGCGCTTGGTTCACAAGAAAATATCATCTTTTAAAATTGAAATATAAAGATTTTTCAAGAAGAAAGAGAAAAAATATTATAGGTAAAACATACATTGAATTCCCTAAAGTTAATTTACCTCATGCTCTGATGGATATAACTAGAGAGCTGTTAATAGTTTTTTTTATTCTTCTTTATTTTACTAAAAATGAGTTAGGTTCGTATGATTTTTCGTTTAAGATGTTAAAACTTCCTTTAACTGTAATAGGTGGTGCAATTGGTCAGGTTTATTTCCAAAAAATTGCTTCCAAAAAAAATCAGGGAGAATCCATCTTTGAGATTACAAAACAAACGATGCGAAATTTGTTTTTGATATCTATTATACCTTTCACGGTATTATATTTTTTTGGTGAAAATTTATTTTCAATTGTATTTGGAAAGGAATGGGCATTAGCAGGAAGATATTCGGAAATTATGGCTCCATGGTTAATGATGAATTTGATAGTTTCTCCAGTCTCACAATTACCAGTAGTAGTAGGAAAATTAAAAGCTTTTTTTTTAGTGGGATTATTTGGTTCTATTTTGCTAATCGGTTTTTTATGTTCTCCTTATTTTTTTGAGTTTATTACATTTGAAAAAATATTATTTTACATAAATTGGACTCAGTTCATATTTCTTTTCATTGTAATGATTTGGTTTTTTAAATTATCTAAACTAAATACTTCTGAATTAAAAAAATAAAATGTTTAATAGTATTCGTAAAAAAATTGAGGTTAGTTCATTTCAGCAACTACTTTTTTTTATTTGGCTTATCTGCATTCCTTTTGGTGCTAAAGTTGTTCATATATCCGTGGGTATTGCAACTTTGTATCCGAGTTTAATTTTAGGAATTCTTTTTTTTGCAGTTGCTATTAAAGGGCTGTTTAAATATTCTAATATCGAAAAAATAATCGCTTTACTTCTTGTAATATTTTTATTGGTAGCAGTAATATCTTCTTTTCTGGTGAAAGGAAAAAAGGAGGCTTTATTTGATCTACATTCTATAATTTTATTTAATTTATATTTTCACAATTTTATTTTAGCAAAATATTCACTTGTGAAATCTCAATTTATAAATGTTTTTAATAAAGGATTTTTATTTTTTGTTTTTTTTATTTTGATTTTTGGAATTATTGAATCTTTAATTGGGATTCATATTGGGGGTGAATATACTTATCGATTATCTCAAGGTATGGCTACAGTTAATTATGCACCTTTATTTATATATGATAATCCGAATGATTATTTGGTTTATTCAATAGGGGTTTCATTAACAGCCTTAATTTTTAATAAAAGGTTATTTGATAATAAACTTTTAGTTTTTTCGATATTAGTTTTAAATCTCTTCTTTGCGCATATTGCATTATCTCGTTTTGCGATCCTTTTAATGATGATGTTGTTATTTGTTTTTTTATGGAAAACATATATTTCAAAATTTAAATTGAAATATTTAGCATATTTTCTAATACCATTTATTTTGATATTTCTTTCAAATAAAATTTACTTAGGTCCTATTATTATCACTCAAATAGAATCTTTTATGGATGATAAAAATTTAAATTCAATAGATGATAAAAAAACAACTTCAAAACTTCAAGAAAATGAGGATTCAACTTTAGACTCCCAAATTCAAGAAGAAAATAGACTAGATTCTTACACAGTTCGAAAAAATTTACTTTTTAATGGTATTAATTTATTTAAGTCTTATCCAATATTTGGTATAGGACCTGGACAATTTAGGTACTTTCTAGGTAAATATGAAACCAAATATCCAATCGATAAAAATTGTTCTCCTCATAATTATTTTATTGAGATGATTTCTCAATATGGTTTGATAGGTTTACTTATTTTTTTGATTCCCTTTATTTTATTTTTTATGAAACTGATAAAAGGTAAATGGAATTTGATGTTTTCAATTTTGATAGTTGTTTATTATTTACAGGGTCTAATGCCTTCAGCATTTTTATATTTGGACATAAATTGGATACTTTTTACTGTTATCGTTTTATGTTACTCTGAGGATTTTATTTCATTTAAATCGATAAAGCATGTTAGTTTTAGTTAATGGCTTACAGTATTTTGGTAAAAAGTTAGTAAAAGATTTAAATGAGTATGATTCAAAACGTACGTATATATTTTTGGATACGTATTATTCTAAAATTGCCAAAATTGTATTTTTTATATTAGTTCCTTTTTCAAAGCTTATTATTTCATTTAATGGTGTTTCAGACAATAGTGGTTCGCTTAATTGGGTCTTAAGATGGAAAAGAAAAATCATCATGCAATGGCAGGGATCAGATGTTATGTTAGCTCAATTAAGGTATAATAACCAAACTATTAAACTTGATTATATTAATAATTCAATTCATGTATCAGATTTTGATGTTTTGATCGATGAATTAAAATCCATTAATATAAATGCTAATTTTCTATCTTTTAAACATATTGAAGACACTTCAACCCAACATACATATGATAAAATATCAGTATTAACTTATGTATCTCAAAATAATGAAAGTTTATATGGTTTTGAATCTATTGTTAAAGCAGCAAAAGAATTAAAAGAAATTGAATTTCATGTAATTGGTTCTAATTGTAAAACATATCAACCTTTACCAAGTAATATGATTATACATGGTTGGAAAACTTCTAATGAAGTGAATAATATGATGTTACAAATTCCTATTTTTGTCCGAATGACTAAACATGATGGAAATGCCTTAACTGTAACAGAAGCTTTATCAAAGGGGTGTGAAGTTATATGGACTTATCCAAATGAATTTACTCATTTAGCTAAAAACACAGATGAATTAATCAATCAAATAAAAAGTATATGCTTATTACTTGAAAATAGAAATATGCAATCAAATGAAATTCAATCAAATTTAATTTTGAAGAAATATAATAGAGAGGAAGTTATAAAGAATTATGTGAATTTTATCAATTCTAATTTATGATTCGAATAGCTCTTGTAACAACCTGGTTTCCTCCACAAAAAGGAGTGGCAGTGAATAGAATGTTTGCTTTCGCGAATTATCTTTCAGAAAATTTAAGTTTTCAAATTGATGTTTATTCTTTGGGGGAAAAGAATATTGTTTTGCAATTAAAGAATAATCTCACAAATTATCAGTTTAGAAACAATGATTTTATAAACTATTTTAAAGCGAATTCTCAAGATTCATTTTTCGTTCACAATTCTAAAACAGTCATTCGAATTCTTTTATCTAAGTTAAAAACTAGAAGATATAAAAAATGGTCTGAAAATACCTCAAAGCAATTAGAAATTAATCATTCTGAAATTCCTTATAGTTTTATAATTAGCTCTTATGCTCCTGAAGAAGCTCATTTAATTGCTTTAAATTTTGTCAAAAAAAATAAGGTTTTCTGGATCGCTGATATGCGAGATGAAATGAGTAAGAATTTTAATATTAGTAAATCAGGAAGAGAACGATTAAGAGAAATTGAACTTCAGGTAAATCAATATGCAACTTGCTTGACTTCTGTTAGTGAACCCATTTTAGCTGATTTTAAACAACTATGTCCTAATATTCAGATTTTTGAAGAAATTAGAAATGGTTTTGATCACACTGTTTTAGTTTCTAATTGGAAATTCCCTGAAGATAATATTTTAAAAATTGGATATTTCGGAACTTTTTATGCTGACATTAAACCTGATGTTTTTTTTAATTCTTTTATTGAAATAGAAAAACAGTTAAAGGGCAAAGTTGAGTTTCATTTTTATGGTGTACATAAAAATTTTACTGTCCCTAAAGAAATAGAAGACAGATTAAAAATTTTTCCTTCAGTAAATTATAAGGAATCAATTGTTAAAATGGCTGAAATGGATGCTAATTTATTAATCTTACCTAAGGGAGAAAGAAAGGGGGTTTATTCAGGTAAAATATTTGATTATCTTTCAACAAAACGACCGATTTTAGCATTTGTTGATTTACAGGATGTAGCTGCATCTTTAATAACCAATTTTAATGCAGGTTATGTAATAGATTACAATGATAATAAAAAAGGGAGTGAATTAATATTACGTTGGGTAAAAGATCTAGAATCTGGGATTGTACGGTGTGCTACGGATGAACAAATATTGTCTCTACACAGAAAGTTTCAGGTAAATAAATTAGAAGAAATAATTTTAAATTTATTATGAAGGTTTTAAATGTGGGTTCTAAATCGGTTCATGTTCATTCCTTTTTACAAAGAATGGTTTCGGTAGATCAATATTTATTTACCGAAGATAAAACCTTTTTTTTGCCTGATAATAAAGAGTTTGCTTTTAAGATTAGAAGTATAAATTTTGTTCAAATCATATTTAATCTTATAAGGATAAGAAAAACTATAAAAAAATTAAATCCCGATCTAATTCATATTCATCAATTAAATCGTTTTGCGTTTATAGTCAGTTTGTTAACACCTAGTAGAATCCCCATTATTTCTACTGCTTGGGGTTCAGATGTACTTATAATGCCTTGGAAAAACAGATTGTTTTATTACATGACGAAACACATAATCAATAGATCAAATATTGTGACTGCTGATGCAAAAGACATGATAAATGTGTTGAAGCGAATTGAAAACAATGATGCAAAGTTTGTCTTATTACAATATGGTATAGATTATATCGAACCAGTACATAAAGAGAACATTATTTATTCGAATCGTTTGCACACTTCTTTGTATCGAATTTCTAATATCATTGATTATTTTAGAGAATTTACGATTAAAGAAGATTCATGGCGTCTGATCATTGCTGGAAGTGGTGAAGGGACCGAAGAATTAAAAGTTCAAGTTGAAAAAAATAATTTAAATTCAAAAGTAGAATTCGTTGGGTGGTTGGATAAAAATCAAAATCATGCATATTATGCAAAGTCTAAAGTCTATATCTCAATACCTAAAAGTGATGGTACTTCTGTGAGTTTACTTGAATCTATGTCTGCAGGCTGTATTCCAATTGTTTCTGATTTAGAAGTGTCAAAAGAATGGATCGAACATTTAGAAAATGGAATCATAGAAAAAAAAGGAGAAAATCCTTTTTTCTTAATCCATAAACTTGATTTAGATAATTTGATACACAAAAACAGAATCATTTTAGATTCAAAAAATGTATCTACTCAAAAGTCTAAAGAAATGTTTTTAACACTCTATAATAAGCTATTATGTCAAAAATAAGCAAATTGAATTTTGAAAAAATATATGCTTTTTTGTGGGCTGTTTTTTTAATCGTTTTTTTAATTGCGCCTAAAATTTCAACATTTATACTCATTATTAGTTTGATATTTTTTGTCATTGCATTAATAAAAAATAAAGTGAAATTTCGATTTCAACAAATTTTCATTCCAATTATAACTTTATATATCGTCTATTTAATAGGTGCCTTTTTTACTGATAATATTCCAGAAGCTCTAAAACTTTTAGAGAATAAATTAAGTCTTTTGTTTTTTCCACTTTTATTTTCTTTCGATATAAATAATAAAAATCAATTTTTGAGGACTACTGTTTTAGGTTTAACAATTGGAGTTATACTTTCTTCTTTCATTGGGTTAATTCATGCTTTTAATACGTATTCAATTTCTCATTCAATGATAAGTTTTATGACAATTGGAATCTCACCGATACATCATCCAACTTATTTTGTTGTCTTTCATATTTTTTCAGTTTCATTAGTATTTTATGGGTATAAGTCAAAATGGAAAGGATTTACACTTTATTGGGTTGTACCTTTTGTTTTATTGTCACTTATTATACAAGGTTTATGTCTCTCATTAGCAGGATTACTTTACTTATTTGGCTTAATTTTTATTATCATCTTATTTTTTCTTAAGAAAATTTTAAGTAAAACTGTTTTCAGAATTTCAGTCTTTATAGTTCCAACAGTTTTAGCTGGGATTACTTTTTCGATACCACAATTTGAAGGTGAATTTAATGGAGCTTTTAAATATGCTAATGCTTATTTTTCAAATCCAGAGAAATTTATTAAATCTAGAGAGGGAGGTTTATCTGGGACAGAAGAAAGATTAATTATGTGGACGGTTACTTATCAAGAAATCAAAAAACATCCTTTTGGAGTAGGAACTGGAAATTTAGATGTTAATTTACAAAACCGATTAAAATCTTATGGTTTAAATAAATTAGCTGAAAAGAATTATAATCCTCATAATCAGTTTTTACAAACCACATTAGAAATTGGGATTTTTGGTCTGATAGTTTTAGTTACTATTATTGGGATTATATTATATCAATCATATGTTTTAAAAAATGGTTTATTGTTGGTATTGGGTACTAATTTATTTTTTAATTCTCTTTTTGAGAGTATGTTACAACGTCAAAGTGGAATTGTTTTTTATGTGTTCTGGATCGTACTACTTTTAATAATCTTTCAAAAAATTAATATAGAAAAAAATGAAGTTATTAATACTGACTCAATATTACCCGCCTGAAATTGGAGCTCCCCAAAATCGGCTACACGAATTAGCAGTAAGATTAAAGTCTAAAGGGGTAGATGTTGAAGTTTTGACTGCAATGCCTAATTATCCCAGTATGGAAATTATGGATGCCTATAAAGGGGGTAAAATTAAACACGAAATCATCGATGGAATTTCAGTGCATCGATCTAAAATATATGTTTCTAAATCGAAGTCTATTATTAGTAGACTTTTGAACTATTTCAGCTTTGTTTTCACTTCCTATTTTAAAGGACGAAAACTTTCATCTTTCGATTATTTGATGGTTGAATCACCTCCATTATTTTTAGGTTATTCAGCCATACTTCTTTCAAAAAAGTTAAAAGCAAAACTGATTTTTAATGTTTCTGATTTATGGCCTGAAAGTGCTGAAAAATTAAATCTAGTTACTAATAGAAGGTTATTGAATTTAGCATATTCTTTAGAGAAAAAATGTTATCAAAAGGCATTTTTAGTTACTGGACAAACTATGGGCATTGTTGATAATATAAAATCAAGATTTCCGCAGAAAGACGTTTATTGGTTGCCGAACGGTGTTGATCTTAATTATTATAATCCTGAATCAAAGATTGAATCCAACTTTAGAAACGATAATGGTTTTGGTGAGACTGATTTTTTGATATTTTACGGTGGCATAATTGGTTATGCTCAAGGCTTAGAAGTTATTTTAAATGCTGCTAATGAATTAAAGTCGTTTGATAAAATCAAATTTATATTGCAAGGTTCAGGACCCGAATTGGAAAGATTAATACTCTTGAAATCAGAATTAGCGTTGAACAACGTTTACTTTTTACCTCCTGTAAATAAAAAATTGATGCCTTCCATTTTGTTTGCTATAGATGTTGCTGTCGTTCCATTAAAAAAACTAGATTTATTTAGAGGAGCAATTCCTTCCAAAATATTTGAAGCTTTATCAATGAAAGTTCCATTATTGCTAGGGGTAGATGGGGAAGCCAAAGAACATTTTATTGATAGAGCAAATGCTGGTTTATACTTTGAACCAGAAAATAGTAATGATTTAGCTGAAAAAGTAAGAAAATTATATCTTGATAATTCATTAGTGCTTCAAATGGGTGAAAATGGTAGGGGTTATGTTAATCAATGGTTTAACAGGGATAATATTGCTAATAATTTATATGATAAATTAGTTCGAAATATTTAATCAGTTAATATATTTATTTTTGTAAAAAAATCAACTATGATCCCTTTCTCTCCACCTAGGATTGACGATGCTGTAATTAATGAGGTAAATGCTGCATTACGAAGTGGCTGGATTACAACAGGACCACGTACCAAAACATTTGAAAAAGAAATTACGCAATATTGTGGATGTAAAACTACAGTGGCTGTAAATTCTTGGACTATGGGTATGCAAGTACTTCTACATTGGTGGGGTATAGGTCCTGGAGACGAGGTGATTTTGCCTGCATACACCTATTGTGCTAGTGCGAATGTCATTGTACATTCTGGAGCTACTCCAGTAATGGTTGATGTTAATAAGGAAGATTTTAATATTTCGGTTGATGCAATTAAAAAAGTGATCACTCCGAAAACAAAAGCGATCATAGCCGTTGATTTAGCTGGTTTTCCATGTGATTATCAACAAATTTTTGATGTAATTAAAAGTCAAGAGGTATTAAGTCATTTTTCTCCTAACAATAATTTACAACAAAAATTAGGGCGTATTTTATTGATTTCTGATGCTGCTCATAGTTTTGGAGCTTCCTGTCTTGGTGTCAGATCGGGGGCGTTGGCGGACATAACAACTTTTTCTTTTCATGCGGTTAAAAACCTAACAACGGCCGAAGGAGGAGCAATCTGTTTTAATTTACCGACTGAATTTAACGAAGATGAGATTTACAAAGAGTTTTGCACGAAAATTTTACACGGACAAAATAAAGATGCATTAGCAAAGACTCAAAAAGGAAATTGGCGATATGATGTTGAGGAGCCTGGCTTCAAGTGTAATATGACTGATATTCAGGCTGCTATTGGTTTAATCGAATTGAGAAGATATCAAGAAAATTTAGACAGAAGAAAGGCTATTTTTGAAGCATACGATCAAGCATTTAGCTCAGAAGATTGGGCAATTTTACCAATACATACAACTGATGAAAAAATTTCATCATACCATTTATATCAATTAAGAATTGCAAATGTTACTGAACAACAAAGAGATGCTATTATGCAAGCTATTTTTGATAAAGATGTTTCAGTAAATGTTCATTTCTTACCACTACCCACTTTAACAGCGTATAAAAAGCGTGGGTATAAAATGGAAGATTATCCAGAAACATGGAATAAATACCACAATGAAATTTCATTACCTGTTTATTTTGATTTGAATGATGAATTAGTAAGTACAGTAATTCAAGCTGTTAAAAATGCAGTAAAACAGGTGTTGGCATAAATGAAAAGAGTACTTGATATATTTATTGCTTTTATTGTACTCATTGTTTTTCTCCCTATTGGAGTAATTATCTCTCTGTTTATTTTATTAGAATCAAGAGGAGGCGTTTTTTATAAACAAGAACGGATTGGATTGAATGGCAAATCTTTTGGTTTGTTAAAATTTCGTTCGATGCGACCAAATGCTGATAAGTTAGGTCAATTAACTGTTGGAGAAAGAGATCCAAGGGTGACAAATACTGGTCATTTTATTCGTAAGTACAAATTAGATGAATTTCCTCAATTTATCAATGTTCTTGTTGGTGATATGAGTATTGTAGGTCCAAGACCAGAGGTTCAAAAGTATGTAGATTTATATACGGATGAACAACGAGCTATTTTGAACGTAAAACCAGGAATAACCGATTATGCTTCGATTGAATATTTTGATGAAAGTCGGTTATTAGGCGAATCAGAAAATCCAGAGGAAACGTATATTCAAGAAATTATGCCTTCTAAATTGCTGCTAAATCAGAAGTATTTAGCTAATCCAAATGTATTCCACGATCTCAAGATTATGTGGTTAACCTTTAAGAAAATTATTTCTTGAAAATAAAATAAACAGCCAATACCAAAAATACCAATCCAATTAAGTGATTTGTTTTGAAGGTCTCATTTTTAAAGAGCAATAGAGAGAAAATCACAAAGACTAATAAGGAAATTACTTCTTGAATTACCTTCAATTCCATCAAACTGAAAGGACCTCCTTTTTCTTTAAACCCTAATCGGTTTGCTGGAACTTGTAAGCAGTACTCAAAAAAAGCTAATCCCCAACTTATTAGAATAATTCCTAAAATTCCCAATCCAGCTAATTTTTTATTGGTACTGAATCGCAAATGACCATACCAAGCGAAAGTCATAAAAACGTTGGATGCTATCAATAGTAAAATGCTGTAAAAACCTCTCATAGTTGTTTGTATAGTAATTCAAAGTTAAGCTATTCTGTTTATTTTTAGTCAAAATTATTCCCATGCAACATTCTGATTTTTTTCAATCTGTTTTTCAAGTTGTAAAACTGATTCCCAAAGGGCGAGTAACTTCGTATGGAGCTATTGCGGCTTATTTGGGCGCAAAAAAATCAAGTAGAACTGTGGGGTATGCGATGAATGCTTCTCATAGTATCCCTGGTATTCCAGCGCATAGAGTGGTAAATCGCAATGGAATGTTAACAGGAAAAATGCATTTTGATACACCTGATAGAATGCAACAATTACTCGAATCGGAGGGAATTAAAGTAGAAAAGGATGTTGTAGTAGAATTTAAAGAATTGTTTTGGGATCCAACCCTTGAATTAGAATTGTAATTAGTACTTTTAATGCATGATTTTTGTCACTGGAGGTACTGGATTGTTAGGAAGCCATTTGTTGTATTCACTTACTTCAAAAGGTAACAAAGTTCGCGCTATCTACCGTGATAAGTCTAAAATTAAACATGTTCAACAACTTTTTTCCTTTTATGAAGCACCGACTAGTCAATTTCAATTGATAGAGTGGGTTGAATGTGATGTGTTAGATATTGCGACACTGGATGAAGTGATGCAGTCGGTGGATGAGGTATATCATTGTGCCGCGATGGTTTCTTTTCGTAAACAAGATTATTCATTGATGTTAAAAACAAATCGTGTTGGTACAGCCAATGTGGTAAATTGTGCTCTTACAAATGGGGTAAAACGCGTTTGTCACGTCTCCTCAACAGCAGCAGTGGGAAAAACGTACGATCAAACAGGAATAGGATATGTAGTTGAAACAAATAAGTGGGATCCAGAAGACAATCACTCCGGATATGCAATCACAAAATATCTTTCAGAAAACGAAGTTTGGCGTGGAATAGAAGAAGGGTTAAATGCAGTGATTATAAATCCAAGTGTAATTATAGGTCCAGGAAATTGGAATGAAAGCTCTTTATCCATTTTCAAAACATTAAGTAATGGTCTTCAGTTTTATACTGCTGGAGCTAATGCTTTTGTGGATGTAAGAGATGTGGTTAAAGCCATTCAAGCTCTTATTTCGAATCCTGGTGCGTATGGACAACGATTTTTGTGTACTGGTTCGAATGTGACTTTCAAGCAATTGTTTGAAGAGGCGTGTGTTCATATGAACCGTAAACCTCCACGTTTTCTAGCAGGGAAATTTTTAAGTGGTCTAGCTTGGAGGATTTCAGCCTTACTTTCATTATTTACAGGAAAACAAACAGTAACAAAAGATTCTGCTCGAAGTGCGCAAGCAATTGTTCGTTACGATTCTAAAAAATTAAGTACATTTTTATCTTTTGAATACACGGATTTTAAAGAAACTTTGAGGCATACTGTAGAAGGGAAGTTAATGTAACAATTCTTCAATGTGAAAATGTAACAATTTTCTAGTGCTACGAGTCTTGTATCTAATGTCTAGAGTTTCAAAATCTAAACCGTCTTTAAAATCTCCTCGATATAATTCAATACTTTTTCTCTACCGAATTTAGATTCTGAAGAGGTTGTAAAAATCGGTGGTAAGCTTTCCCAGTATTTCAGCATTTCTTTTTTGTAAGCAGCCAAATTCTTTTGAAGTTCAGAAGAGGATAACTTATCTATTTTTGTGAAAATCATAGAGAAAGGGATTTGTTTTTCCCCACACCAGGACATAAATTCTAAATCTATTTTTTGAGGAGGAAGACGTGAGTCTAACAAAACAAAAGTGTTTAAAAGAGGATTTCTATTTATTAAATATGCAGCAATAAATTCTTCAAAAACAGTACGTGCTTTTTTCGAAACTTTCGCATATCCATACCCTGGTAAATCCACCAAATACCATTCGTTGTTTATTTCAAAATGATTGATTAATTGTGTTTTACCTGGTGTTCCTGAGGTTTTTGCTAAACTCTTTTGTTGGGTTAACATATTAATCAACGAAGATTTTCCCACATTCGATCTGCCAATAAATGCAAACTCTGGTTTTCCATCTTCTGGACATAATTTATAGTCTGTATTACTAATCTTAAAAGCGGCAGATTTGATATTCATAGGGGAGAATTTTATGCAAATTTAGTCAATAATAACGATTCTATCCCAACAGTCCATTTTTAATAAAATTAGCTCACTTTAGTGTTAAAAGTATTTTTATTCTAAATACTCACACATTATTAAAACATTAAATTATTTCATTTTCACATTAGCAAATTTTCAAATTTTCACATTAGTGTATTTTTCCACAATTTTTTAATTGTTACCACTTTTTACCACTCGTTATTTTGTGTATTATATTGTTGTTTTTGAGTATTTTGTGTTTGTATTTGTAACCTTTTTTGGCTTTGTTTCGTATGAAGTTATTAACATAGTGTAAAATGGTGGTAAAAAGTGGATTTATTTCTTGTAATTTTACCCATTAGTTAACTGTTATGGCTGGTTTAGTAGGTGAATATGAGGTAAAGTTGGATGCGAAAGGTCGCTTCCTATTTCCTGCTTCATTGAGAAAGCAACTTTCTCCTGCTGCCCAAGAAAATTTTATGTTGAACAAAGGTTTTGAGGAATGTTTGACACTTTATCCGATGAATGAATGGGATAGATTGAGTGAAAAACTTTCAAAAATGAATTTGTTCAAACCTAAAAACAGGATGTTTTACCGTTTATTTCATCAAGGTGCAAAGCAAATTACCCTTGATAATGCTGGTAGAATTTTAATTCCTGTTAACTTGATGGAACGAGTAGGTTTGGATAAAGACGTGATGCTCATTGCTTATAACGACAGAATTGAGATTTGGGATAAAGCCAAGTACTTCGAATTAATCGAAGGAAACATAGCAGACTTTGCTGATTTGGCAGAGGAAGTAATGGGTGATATTGACAATGACGAATAAAGAAGAAGTATACCACGTACCTGTAATGTTAAATGAATGCTTGGAAGGATTGAATATCCAGCCAAATGGCATTTATGTGGATGTCACTTTTGGTGGTGGTGGCCACTCTAAAGCAATTTTCAAACAATTAAACGAGGAAGGGAAGTTGGTCGCATTTGATCAAGATCCAGATGCGCAACAAAATGTTTGGAATGCTTCAAATTTCTTATTTGTTTCTTCAAATTTCTCTTTCTTAAAAAATCATTTAAAAGCGTTAGGGATTCCTCAAGTAGATGGAATTTTGGCTGATTTAGGCGTGTCTTCGCATCAGTTTGATGAAGGGAAAAGAGGTTTTTCTATTCGTTCTAACGATGAATTAGATATGCGAATGAACCAGTTTGGGGCTTTATCAGCAAAAAATGTGGTGAATGAATATACGGAAGAGGAGTTAATTCGCATTTTTAGAAAGTATGGAGAGTTAAATGCTCCTGGAAAGGTAGCAGGTACTATTTGTAGAGCTCGTTCAAATAAAAAAATCCATACAACTGGTGAGTTGATTGCTGTTTTAGAGCCAATTGCACCAAAATTCAAAGAACATAAATTCTACGCTCAAGTTTTCCAAGCAATTCGTATGGAAGTAAACAACGAATTAGATGTACTAGAAAAGTTTTTAGAGCAAACGCAAGAAGTGATTAAGCCTGGTGGTCGTTTAGTGGTAATGTCTTATCATTCATTAGAAGATCGTTTGGTTAAAAATTATATGAAAAGAGGAAATTTCGAAGGGGTAGTTGAGAAAGACTTCTATGGAAATATCCTAAAACCTTTTGAGGAAGTCACAAGAAAGCCAGTTAGTCCCTCAAAAAGTGAAATTGAAGTGAATACAAGAGCCAGAAGTGCTAAATTACGAATCGCAGAACGTGTCAAAGATGGAAAATGAATTTGTTACCAGAGATGAGCGACCTGCAGTAAATAAAGAGGTTCCTCAAAAGAGCAAAAAGAAAAATAAGAAAAAAGGAGAAAGGAAATCTGGAAATATGTTGATTCAGATATTGAACGGTAACTTCTTATTAAAGGATTTTGTAGTTAATAATTTAAGTTTTGTTTTTTTTGTGTTTTTACTATTGATACTATTGATTTCAAAGGGATATTATTGTAAGGATGTTTCAAAAAAAATTATTGAAACACAAATCGAATTGGATGCAAAGACGACAGAATATTACGATAAAAAAGCAAGATTAGAGTTTGTAACACGAAGAGAGGTTTTGGTTAAAAAATTGAATCCACTTGGGATATATGAAACTACTAAGCCGCCTAAGGTGATTAGAATTAAAAATATTGAAGAATAAATTGACAGAAAAACAAGTTATATCACTAAGGGCGCATGCTGTTTATGCTTTATTTTTAATTGCATTAATTCTGGTTTTGGTTAAGACTTTTATGATCCAATCTAAAGGTGTTACAAAAGAGTTTTTGATGAAAGATAAGTCGAATGGCACAGCTGTACTTTCTCGTGATGTTTTGAAAATGCCACGTATGGGGCAAATATTGGATTGTAATGGAACTGCTTTAGTAACTTCTGTTTCAACCTACAACATTTACGTTGATCCAACCGCACCTGATCCTGATGTGTTTAATAAAGAAATTTCAGATCTATGTGAAAAATTAGCAGTTGTTTTTCCTCAAAAGACAGCTAGGGAATATGAAAATTATCTAAGAACTGGTAGGGCTAGAGGAAATAAATATTTATTATTAAAGAAAAAGGCAACGAACGAACAACGTAAATATTTACACCAACTACCTATTTTTAAAATAGGAAGAAACAAGGGTGGATTAATTGATAGTGAGGAAAATATCCAGCGTAAACGTCCATTTGGTGAATTGTTGAAAAGAACATTAGGTTTTTACAGAGAATTGGGGAACAACAAACTTAAAAAAGTTGGTATTGAAGGTGCGTATTACGATTATCTTGCTGGAGAGCCGGGTATTGAAGTGGAACAACGAATTGCAACCGGTTGGAAAAAAACAGGTAAGATAATCAAAGAAGCAGTTGTTGGAGCCGATATTGTAACCTCGATAGATAAAGAAATTCAAGAAGTAGCACATAGTGAATTGTACAAACAGCTTAGATCGCAAAAAGCGAGAAACGGATGTGTGATAGTGATGGATGTACGAACAGGCTTTGTGAAAGCAATTGTAAACCTTGCAAAATCAGAGGATGGTAATTACTATGAAAATTACAATCAAGCTATAGGAACTAGAGAAGTTCCAGGTTCTACTTTCAAGTTAGCATCTTTAATGGCTGGATTAGAAGATGACAAATTCAAAATTACAGATACTGTTCAGGGGGCAAGTTCATATATTTTTTTTGGTAAGAAGCTTACAGAAGCAAAAAAACATAATTATGGTCGAATCTCCATACAACAAGCTTTTGAAAAATCTTCAAATGTAATTTCAAAAATTATCTACAAGGCTTATAAGGATGAGCCACAAGAGTTTATTAGACATTTAGATGAATTTGGATTGACAGAACCTTTGGGGATTGAGATTGAAGGTGAAGCTTCTCCAATTGTTTCAAGACCAGGGACTAAACGTTGGTCTAGACTTTCTTTACCTTGGATGGCAGTTGGATATGAATTCCAACAAACCCCATTACAAACTTTAGCTTTCTATAATGCTGTGGCTAATGATGGTAAAATGGTTAAACCTCAGTTTGTGAAAGAAATTAGAAGGGGTGCTGAAGTTGTAAAATCATTTTCACCAGTAGTACTGAGACAAAAAATTTGTTCAATATCTACTTTGGAAATTTTACAAAACTGTATGGTTGGTGTTATGAAACATGGTACAGGAAAAAAATTAACGTCTTCATATTTTGATATAGCTGGTAAAACGGGTACAGCACAAATTATGAATGATAAATCTGCGGGTGAAAAAGAGCGTGTGTTTTTAGCCTCATTTGTTGGATATTTCCCTGTAAGAAATCCTCTTTACTCTTGCATTGTATCTGTAGAAGCGGTTGGAGAAAATGTATATGGTTCAGTTATGTCTGGAACTGTTTTCTCAGCAATTGCAAACAAAGTGTATGCTTCTAGGTTGAAATACCACAGAGCGATAAATGAAAAAGGAAAAAGAAAATTTGATTTACCATCTACTAAAGATGGTAACCGATATGATTTGAAAAAAATTTTGAATGAGTTGCATATTCCTTTTGTTCAAAATACTGAAGAAGAATGGATAGGGACGACTCGCAATAAGAGTTCGATTGAGTTTCACAAAAGATTAATTTCTAGAAATATAGTTCCTGATGTTGTTGGTATGACAGCAAAAGATGCAGTTTATTTAATAGAAAATAAAGGAATGAATGTTAGGTTGATTGGAGCTGGTAAGATAGTAAAACAATCTGTCCAACCAGGAAGTCAAGTATTTAGAGGAGGATTAATAGAATTAACATTGAGATAATGCATTTAGAAGAAATTTTAAATAGATGTAATGTCATATCGATATCTGGGCCAAAAAATCCTAGTGTTGAGAATATTGTTTTTGATTCGCGAAAAGCTGGTCGAGGAAGCGTTTTTGTAGCAATCAAAGGCACACAAGTAGATGGACATCAATATATCAATCAAGTCATTGAAAAAGGATGTAATTGCGTTGTTGTGGAGGATACTATTTCAGTTTCGGATAAAGTTACGGTAGTTAAAGTAAAAAATACTTCTGAAAGTTTAGGTTTGATGTCATCTTCATTTTATAATAATCCTTCTGCAGAGTTAAAATTAGTTGGAATTACTGGTACAAATGGAAAAACAACTACAGCAACATTATTACATAGTGTTTTCACTAAACTTGGATATAAAGTTGGTTTACTTTCTACTGTAGTTAATAAAATTGGAGATGTAGAAGTACCATCAACTCATACGACTCCAGATCCTGTTTCGTTAAATGCTTTGTTAGCTGATATGTTAATGCAAGGATGTGAATATTGTTTTATGGAAGTAAGTTCACATGCAGTAGTTCAACATAGAATCACTGGTTTAAGTTTTAGTGGAGGTGTATTTACTAATATTACTCATGATCATCTTGATTATCACGGATCATTTAAAGAATATATTAAAGCTAAAAAAGGGTTCTTTGATGCTTTACCTAGAGGTGCATTTGCACTTACTAATATAGATGATAAGAATGGCAACATTATGTTGCAGAATACTTTAGCTGATAAATTTGGGTATGCTTTAAGGACTCCTGCAGATTTTAAAGGAAAAATTATTGAAAATCAATTTAGCGGATTGGTTTTAAATGTAGATGGTAACGAATTGTGGACTAAGTTGATAGGAGCATTTAATGCCTATAATATTCTAGCGATTTATGGTGTTGGAGTTTTACTTGGTCAGGATAAGATTGAATTACTGACTGTATTAAGTAATCTTGAATCAGTAGTAGGTAGATTTCAACAAATCAGAAGTAATTCTGGAATTACTGCAATAGTTGATTATGCTCATACTCCTGATGCTTTAGAAAATGTTCTTCAAACGATATCTTCTATTCGAACTAAAAATGAAAGTGTTTTGACTGTAGTTGGTTGTGGAGGAGATAGAGATAAAGCGAAAAGACCTAAAATGGCTGCTGTTGCTTGTGAGTTGAGCGATAAAGTGATTATAACTTCTGACAATCCTCGTTCTGAAGAACCAGAACAAATCATCAAAGAAATGATGGAAGGAGTTGAAGGTCATTTTTTTAATAAAACACTATCAATCACTGATAGAGAGCAAGCGATTAAAACCGCTTGTGTAATGGCACAACCTGGTGATATCATTTTAATTGCTGGAAAAGGACACGAAAATTACCAAGAAATCAAAGGGGTAAAACATCCTTTTGATGATTTAAAAATAGTTACTAATCTTTTTGAAAAACTTGATAAATAATGTTTTACTATTTGTTTTCATATTTAGATAAATTGAATTTTCCGGGTGCTGGACTATTTCACTTTATATCTTTTAGAGCAGCTTTAGCGTTAATTACTTCTCTAGTAATTTCTATTGTTTTCGGTAAAAGATTAATTAATCTGTTACGTAGACAACAAATTGGTGAAACAGTTCGCGATTTAGGTTTGGCAGGTCAAATTGAAAAATCGGGTACACCAACCATGGGTGGCGTAATTATACTGAGCGCGATTTTAATTCCAACTTTATTATTTGCAAAATTACACAACGTTTACGTTGTCACTATGTTGATTGCAACAATATGGTTGGGAATGATTGGTTTTTTAGATGACTATATTAAAGTATTCAAGAAAAATAAAGAAGGATTAGCTGGAAAGTTCAAAGTTGTAGGACAAATTGGTGTTGGTATAATTGTTGGATGCATATTGTATTTTAATAATGATGTAAAAGTTCACAAATTAGTCCCAAAAAATCATGTGTTAACTCAAGATGAAAAAGTTGTTACAAATCACCATGCGGCATTTGCAAAGGATAGTAATAACATATGGATTGAAACGAGAGACATGACTACTACAATTCCATTCATAAAAGGCAATGAGTTTAACTATAATTGGTTAGTAAACGATTTTACAAAGTCTTATGGTTGGATAATATTTATTCCAGTCGTGATATTTATTGTGATAGCTGTTTCAAACGGAGCTAATATAACAGATGGTTTGGATGGTTTAGCTACTGGAACATCGGCTATAATTGGTTTGGCTTTGGCAGTATTTGCTTATGTAAGTTCAAATGTTCGATTTGCGGATTATCTTGACGTAATGTATATACCTTACGCAGAGGAACTCGTAATTTTTATTGCTGCCTTTGTTGGTGCATGTATCGGTTTTATGTGGTATAACTCATTTCCTGCGCAGGTTTTTATGGGGGATACCGGAAGTTTGGCCTTAGGTGGTATCATTGCAGTATTCGCGATTTCAATAAGAAAAGAATTATTGATACCTGTTTTGTGTGGGGTTTTCTTAATTGAGAATTTATCTGTGATGATCCAAGTTGGATATTTCAAATTCACAAAGAAAAGATTTGGTGAAGGTCGTCGTATTTTCTTGATGGCTCCCTTACACCACCACTATCAGAAAAAAGGAATTCACGAAGCGAAAATAGTTTCTAGATTTTGGATTGTGGCAGTATTGTTGGCAGTAATTACAATCGTTACTCTAAAAGTAAGATAAGATGGAAGGCGCAGGGAAAAGATTGATTGTTTTAGGTGCTGGTGAAAGTGGAGTTGGTACGGCTATTCTTGGAAAAAAACAAGGATGGGATGTTTTTGTATCTGATTTAGGTGCTATTACTGAAGAGTATAAAGCGGATTTAATCAAATACGAAATACGTTGGGAAGAAGGAAAGCATACAGAAGAAGAGATTTTTAATGCAGATTTAGTAGTTAAGTCTCCTGGTATTCCTGATAAAGTAAAAACAATTCAATATTACCATAAGAATAACATTCCTGTGATTTCAGAAATTGAATTTGCTGGGTATTATAATAAAGCAAAAACAGTTTGTATAACAGGTAGTAATGGTAAAACAACAACTACTATGTTGACATACCACACGTTCAAAAAGGCTGGTTTAAATGTAGGTCTGGCTGGTAACGTAGGGAAAAGTTTTGCAAAACAAGTTGCTGAAGAAAATTTTGATTGGTATATCCTAGAATTAAGTTCATTTCAATTAGACGGAATGTTCTCATTCAAAGCAGATATTTCGATTTTATTAAATATCAGTCCAGATCACTTGGATAGATATGAATATAAAATGGAAAACTATGTACAATCGAAATTTAGAATAATTCAAAATCAGACTGAAAATGAATATTTTATTTACAATGCTGATGATGAATTAATTGTAAACGAAATAGAAAAAAGAAGTTTGGCAGTTAATATGTTGCCATTCTCGCTAAAAAAAGTCCTTGAAAAAGGCGCGTACTTAAATGAAAATCAATTAATAATAAACATAAAAGATCCGTTAGTTATGTCAATTCATGATTTAGCCCTGAAAGGTAAACACAATGCCCAAAATTCTCTTGCATCTGGTATCGCATCGAGATTAGTTGAAATCCGTAAAGAAGTGGTAAGAGATAGTTTCTCTGACTTCGTTAACGTTGAGCACCGTTTAGAGTTTGTAGCAAAGGTGCATGGTATCACCTTTATAAACGATTCAAAAGCAACAAATGTAAATTCTACTTGGTTTGCATTAGAAAGTATGGACGCTCCAACTGTTTGGATAGTTGGTGGTGTTGATAAAGGAAATGATTACTCTGAATTACTTGATCTTGTTAAAGAAAAAGTGAAAGCAATCATTTGTTTGGGTACAGAAAACAAAAAAATCATTGACACTTTTACAGGTGTAGTTGAAACAATCGTAGAAGCAGGTTCAGCAATGGAAGCTGTGAGTTTAGGATACCGTTTAGCTAAAAAAGACGAAACTGTATTGTTATCTCCTGCGTGTGCAAGTTTTGATTTATTCGAAAACTATGAAGATAGAGGAGATCAATTTAAGACTTGTGTAAGAGCTCTTTAATAAATTAATAAATTGAATAAGTATCTACAATATCTCAAAGGGGATAAGGTTATTTGGATTATAACCTTGATTCTATTAGGCTTCTCACTCGTGAGTGTGTATAGCTTTGTGCCGATATTGGTGAAAATCGAGGGTGGAACACCCTTCAAATATTTATTTAAACATTTTGTGTATGTTTTGTTAGGTTTGATAGCGATGTTTTTTGTTCATAAAAAAGATCCTACAGTATTCTCAAAATTTGCACGGTTGATATTTATTGCTTCCATACTAATGCTTGTTTTTACTTTTTTATTTGGTAAACAAGTAAATGGAGCAGGTCGTTGGATTAAAATTCCGTTTATTGGATTGACCTTTCAATCTTCTGACTTTGCCAAATTGGGATTGATGATTTATTTGTCCCGTTTATTAGTGAAGAGAAAAGAAAAGTTTAATTCATGGAAAGAGGGAGCAATTCCTATTTTTTATCCCATTATTCTGATTTGTGGGTTAATCTTCAAGGATAACTTTTCTACAGCAGCCTTGTTGTTTGGAATTTCCTTTTTATTGTTGTTTGTCGCTCGATTTCCGTTTTCAAAAATGTTAATTGTAATGGGAAGTGGAATTGGATTAGCTGCTTTGGTGGTTTTATTACATATTTCTGCCCCTAATTTAAATATACTTCCACGTTATGAAACTTGGAAAAATCGAATCACAAACAAAATGGAAGCTAATAGTAAAAAAGTGGATTTGGTTGCCAATGCGCAATCCATTAATGCTAAAATTGCCATTTATGAAGGAGGTGTGTTTGGAAAAGGAGTAGGTGACGGAAAATTGAAAGAATATTTACCTGAAGCGTATGCCGATTTTTATTACTCTAGTTTTGTAGAAGAGTTTGGATCTAGCTTTGCTATATTTCTAGTGTTTACATATTCGATATTATTCTTCAGAATTATTCGTATAGGACTTCGTTCCGAAAAATTGTTTGAAACCTATGTCTGTATTGGTATTGGGATTTTGTTAATTACACAAGCTGTTGTAAATATGATGGTGTGTACAGGTATTTTCCCGGTCACAGGTCAAAATATGCCTTTGCTCGCAATGGGAGGTTCGGCTTTAATTATGACTTGCGTTGCTTTAGGAATAGTTCAAAGTATAGCCTATCGTTTGCAAAAACACGCTGCGGCATTAGATGAAGGAAGTTAAGGATGAAAAAAAGCATACATAAAGTAGTGATTTCTGGTGGAGGTACAGGAGGACATATTTTTCCTGCTATTGCCATAGCGAATGAAATTAAAAATAAATATCCACAGGCGGAAATTCTTTTTGTTGGTGCAAAAGGGAAAATGGAAATGGAAAAAGTTCCTCAAGCTGGATATAAAATTGTTGGTCTACCGATTACAGGTTTCCAACGTAGATTGGCATTTTCAAATTTCGTATTGCCATTCAAATTGGTGTATAGTTTAATAAAAGCATTTTTTCTATTAAAAAGCTTTAAGCCAAATGTTGTTATTGGCGTTGGTGGATATGCGAGCGGCCCGATATTAAGAGTGGCTTCTTTAGCTTCTATTCCTACAATGATACAAGAACAAAATTCTTTTCCGGGTAAAACAAACCGTATTTTATCAAAAGTGGTAAATAAAATTTGTGTTGCCTATGATGGTTTAGAGAAATTTTTTCCGAAAGAAAAAATGGTTTTTACAGGAAATCCAGTTAGAAACGAAATGGTTTCTATCGATGGAAAAAGAGAAGAAGCAATATCATTTTTTGGTTTAGACCCAAATAAAAAAACAATCCTTGTAATTGGAGGAAGTTTAGGTGCTAGAACATTAAATGAAAGTATAGAGAATGCAAAAACATTGGTGCAAGAAAACCAAGTACAAGTGTTGTGGCAATGTGGTAAATTTTATTACCCACAATACAAAGAAAATGCAGAAGAATTTAAAAAAGCCGGAATTCATTTAAACGAGTTTATTTTCAAAATGGATTTAGCTTATGCTTGTGCGGATGTAATTATCTCAAGAGCAGGAGCAATATCTGTTTCTGAATTAACCTTGATCGGTAAACCTGTAATTTTGGTTCCATCACCGAATGTGTCAGATGATCATCAAACTAAAAATGCGTTGGCTTTGGTAAATAAATCAGCTGCACTATTAGTAAAGGATACGGAAGCAAAAAACAATCTGTTTAAAGAGGTAATTGACTTGTTGAATAATCAAGAGAAAGCAATACAGTTAGCATCTAATTGTTTGAGTTTGGGTATTCCTAATGCAGCCGAAAGAATTGTGAATGAAATAGAAAACATTATATAAAAATGAATATTAATTTGTCATCCTTTAAATCGATTTATTTCCTCGGAATTGGAGGGATAGGTATGTCTGCGCTTGCAAGGTATTTCAAGAGTAAAGGCTTCGATGTAAATGGATATGACAAAACACAAACCCCTCTAACTGATAATTTGGATAACGAAGGAATTGGGGTTCATTTTGAGGATTTAGGAGAGAGAGTGAAGGAGTTAGTGGGAGAATTAAGTGAAACACTTGTTGTTCTTACACCTGCTATTCCGAAAGATATGCAAGAATGGAATTGGCTTAAAGAAGCTGGTTATACCATTTTGAAACGTTCTGAAGTTTTAGGAGTAATCACACAAAATTCAAAAGGATTATGTGTGGCTGGTACTCACGGAAAAACAACAACAAGTACGTTATTAGCTCATATTTTAACGCATACGGGTCACGAATGTAATGCGTTTTTAGGTGGGATTTCAAGCAATTACAATACAAATTATTTGCCTTCGCTAACATCTGATTATACAGTAATCGAAGCCGATGAATTTGATCGTTCTTTTTTAAGACTTTCACCTTTCGCTTCTGTGATTACTTCTAACGATCCGGATCATTTAGATATTTACGGTGATGAAGCAAATTTTTTAGAAGGATTTCAGCAATATGCCAACTTGATTGATAAAGAAGGGGTATTGGTGCTTAAAAAAGGGTTGAAATTGACTTCCAATGCAACTATCAAGACGTATGCAATCAATGAAGAAGCAGATTTCGTAGGATCTAATTTAAGAGTAGAAAACGGATTTCAAGTAGTTGATGTATCGTTTGAAAATCAATCTTGGAAAACTGTCATTCTTGGTTTACCTGGAATTCACAATGCAGAAAATGCATTAGCGTGTATTGCAATGTGTCATTTTTTAGGTTTAACGGAGGAAGAAATAAGAAGCGGATTAGCTTCTTTCAAAGGAGTGAAAAGACGTTTTGAATATCATGTTAGAGAAAAAGAATGTGTTTATATTGATGATTATGCGCATCATCCGACTGAAATTCATTCATTGATTTCGTCCGTTCGATTGTTATACCCAAATCAGAAAATTACTGCTGTTTTTCAGCCACATCTTTTCTCAAGAACAAAAGATTTTATGGAGGGGTTTGCTTCCGAATTAGGTAAAGTGGATGAATTGATTTTAATGCCAATTTATCCTGCTAGGGAATTACCGATTGAAGGGGTGACATCTGAGGTATTGAAAGAAAGAATTAAAAATTTAAATGTTTCCATACTAACTCATAATGAAGTCTTGTTAAGATTGAATAATCAAGCTAAGGGTGTATTTTTGACAATAGGTGCAGGTGATATTGATAGATTGATTCTACCGTTAAAGAAACAATTTTTAACAAAGTTAGGATGAAAAAATGGATTAAAATAGCTTTGGTTTTGTTGGTTTCTATACTTGTATTTGTAGTATTGTTTTTTGCAAATGAATACCAAGAAAAAACCATTTTAGAGAATCCTGAAATAAATATTATTGTAAAGGGTGAAAATGCTTTCTTGACAAAAAGGGAGCTGTATGAAAGATTAGCCAGAAGTAGCAAGAAATTCGTTTTTCGGGGTCAAAAGGATGAAGATTTAAAAATCAAGGAAGTAGAAACATTTATAAAAAATATGACCGAAGTACTCGATGCTAAAGTGTATAAAAATTTAGGAGGGACTTGGAATATCGATGTTGAAATTCGAAGACCTATAGCTCGTATTTTTAATAAATATGGACAAAGTTTTTATTTGGATGAAATCGGACATACAATTTTACCATCTTATTTATATACTGCTCGAGTAGTGGTGGTTACAGGAAATATTATAGATAAAAAATCTAAGATGAATGTTCAAAAATTAAATGCTAATCCTAAATATGTTTCCAATTATCAATTAGACGATATTTATCGCTTATCTAGATATATAATCAATGATAAGTTTTTTAATTTTCAAATTGGTCAAATACATTACGAAAAGTCTGGAAAATATATTCTTATACCTAGAGTGGGGGAGCAAAAAATAATTTTTGGAAGTGCAAATTCTGATGAGGAAGTTAAATTAAAATTTCGTAAATTAGCAAACTTTTACAAAGAAGGTTTGCCTTATGAAGGGTGGAATCTATATGATGTTATAGACCTTTCGTTTGAAAACCAGGTAGTTTGCAGTAGATTAGAAGCTAGATAAATATGAGTCAAATTGTTGTTGGATTAGATATTGGTACTACGAAAATTGCATGTTTCGTAGGCAAATTGAATGAACATGGTAAAATTGAAATTTTATCTATGGGTAAAAGCGATTCTCTTGGGGTTTCGAGAGGTGTAGTTGCTAATATTGACAAAACAGTTGATTCTATTAGGCTTGCAGTTGAAGAAGCTCAATCTCGTGTTGAAGGTGATTTGTTGATTAGAGTTGTTTATGTTGGAATTGCAGGACAACACATCAAAAGTTATCAACATCGTGGGATGCTAACACGAGTAAATACTGAAACAGAAATATCTCAAAAAGATATTGATAATTTGATTGAAGACATGCACCGTCTAGCAATGGAGCCTGGAGAAGAAATTATCCATGTTTTGCCTCAAGAATATATAGTTGACAGCGAACAAGGTATTAAAGATCCGATTGGTATGTATGGTGTTCGACTTGAAGCGAACTTTCATACTATTACTGGGCATGTTTCTGCAGGTAAAAACATCTTCAGATGTGTTGAAAGAGCAGGGCTTAAAGTGGCAGATACAATCCTAGAACCATTAGCTTCCGCTGACGCAGTTCTTTCTGAAGATGAAAAAGATATGGGTATAGTTCTTGTTGATATAGGTGGGGGAACTACTGATATTGCTATATTTCATGAAGGTATCATAAGACATACGGCTGTAATACCATTTGGTGGTAATGTTATCACAGATGATATTAAAGAAGGTTGTTCCATAATGAAAAGACATGCAGAAACGTTGAAAGTTAAATATGGTTCTGCTTTAGCTAGTGAAACAATGGATAACGAAGTGGTATGCATTCCTGGTATAAGAGGAAAGGAGCCTAAAGAAATTTCATTGAAAAATCTTGCAAGTATAATCCAAGCTAGAATGGAAGAAATAATTGATCATGTGTATTATGAGATCAAAAATTCTGGCTACGACAAGAAATTAATTGGTGGAATCGTTGTCACTGGTGGTGGTGCACAATTGAAACACTTGACTCAATTGTTTGAATATATGACAGGTATGGATACACGTATTGGTTATCCAACTGAACATCTTTCAAGCGCAAATACCATTGAGAACTTAACAAGTCCGATGTATTCAACGGGTATTGGTTTAGTACTTAAAGGGTTTGAAGATTTAAAACGTAAACAACGTGCAAATAATGTTGTTACAACTGGAAGGACAGAAGAGGAAAAGCCTAACGAAAAAGAAAAGAAGGTAAATCCTGGTACTGGAAAGAGAGGTAGTTTTTTTCAGACAATTATGAAAAGGGCGGAAGATTTTTTGAAAGAAGAGGAGTAAAATTTACAATATTAATATAGAAAAGATATGGAACCAACGAAAGATATGAAAATGGAATTTGATTTACCAAGAAATATTTCGTCAATAATAAAAGTGATTGGTGTTGGTGGTGGTGGAAGTAATGCGGTGAATCACATGTACAATCTAGGAATAAAAGGTGTAGATTTTGTTGTTTGTAACACTGATAAACAAGCATTAGATATATCTTCTGTTCCTTTCAAAATACAATTAGGAACATCTTTAACCGAAGGAAATGGTGCTGGTGCTATTCCTGAGGTTGGAAGAAATGCTGCTATTGAAAATATTGATGAAATCAAAGATTTACTTGGCAAACAAACTAAAATGGTTTTTGTTACTGCTGGTATGGGTGGTGGAACTGGTACTGGCGCCGCACCTGTAATTGCAGGTGTTGCAAAGGAATTAGGTATTCTAACTGTTGGTATTGTTACAGTTCCTTTCGGTTTTGAAGGACGTAAAAGAAGACAACAAGCGGAAACAGGTTTAGAAGAAATGCGTAATAATGTCGATACTTTACTTGTTATCAACAACGAGAAGTTGCGTGAAATGACAGGTGACTTACCTATCAACAAAGCTTTTTCAAAAGCAGATGATGTATTAACAGTTGCAGCAAAAGGAATTGCTGAATTGATTTCTGTTACAGGATCTGTGAATGTTGATTTTAATGATGTGTACACTGTGATGAAAGATTCTGGTGTTGCTATTATGGGATCAGCTGCTGTTGATGGTGAAGATAGAGCAATTAGATGCGTTCAAGAAGCTATGAATTCACCTTTATTGAACGATAATAATATTTTTGGTGCAAAATATGTGCTTTTAAATATTACTTATGGAGATAAAGAAGTTTTGATGGATGAAATCTCTCAAATCACGGACTACATCCAAGATGAAGCTGGATCTACGGCAGATGTAATTTGGGGACATGGATATGATCCTTCTTTAGGTGATAAACTTTGCGTAACATTAATTGCAACTGGATTTAAAACATCACCCTTAACAGGTGTAGATAAAGCTCCAGAAAAAGTATTATTGCCTTTAGAACCTGAAGCAAAAAAAGAGATTACTCAACCTTTGCAAAACCCTACAGAACAAAACCCTGTGAAGGATGAGAATCCTGTAAACATAAATGCTGTAAATGAACCTTTTTTGAAGGTTGAAGAAAAAGTAGTTGTATCACAGCAGGTTGTTAATACGCCTGTTCAGGAAGTGAAAAATCACGTAGTAGAACAAATAATTGAACCCGTTCAAAAACCAATCATTCAGTCAACTAATGAAGAAGTTAACAATGAATTAGTATGGAAAATTGAATCAAATGATGTTCAGACGGATAATGAAGCTAAATCGTCTCAGGATGGGGGTAAAATTATTCATCAATTAGAGTCTGATGATGCATATAATTTAGAACAAGCTACATCTAGAGTTGTTAAAGCACCACAATCTCAAGAAGATCAAATTAGACTTAATGCAGAGCGTATGCAAAGAATTCAAGAGTATACACAAAAATTAAAAAAAGCAGATGGTCTATCAGAACTTGAAAAAGAACCTGCTTTTCTTAGAAGAAACATTCATTTAGACACCTCTAAACCAAGTTTAGAGAATAATAATTCTAGATTTGGAATTTCAGGTAATGGTGATAATAATTTAAGAAGTAACAATTCTTTTCTTCACGATAACGTAGATTAATATGAGCTTTGCTGAAAAAATAAACGCAGATATAAAAGCTGCAATGCTTGCTAAGGAAAAAGAAAAATTAGCTGCTTTAAGAGATATTAAATCAAAATTATTACTTGAAGCGACTTCGGGTTCTGGCAATGAGATTTCTGATGAGGCTGGTGTTAAGATTGTGATGAAGTTGCACAAACAACGAATTGAAACATACAACCTTTATAAGGAACAAAATAGAGATGATCTAGCTCAAGAGGAATTGTTCCAAGCACAAGTTCTAGAATCTTATCTTCCTAAAATGATGAGTGAAGAGGAAGTTAGAAAAGAAGTTTTAGAGACAATTGTTTCAACGGGAGCTAAATCTCCTCAGGATATTGGTAAGATAATGGGTGTATTAAGTTCTAAATTAGCTGGTAAGGCAGATGGAAAACAAATTTCTCAGATTGCTAAAGAAGAATTAAGTAAACTATAGTTCTTGAGTTTAAAATAGATTGGAGGCTGTATTTTAATACAGCCTCTTTTTTTTATAATATATTTAACCATTCTGTAATTGTTCTCAATGCATTTGGAGAAAATGTCTCCTCAAGAATTCCATATTCAGCAGGGTTACCCGTCTTAGATTTTTGAAACAAATGATTCAATTTTTTTAGTTCAATGGTTTTAAAGTTGGTATTCCCAGATTGAGTAAGTATTTCTTTAATAGCGCGTAGGTTTTTTTCACTAGGTACTTGTAAGTCAAGTGAACCGTTAACGGCTAAAACAGGACATTTAACTTGACTTAAATATACCTTTGGATCAAAAGTTAAAAAGTAACGAAACCATGGTGTATTTAATTGATTATAAATTATTAATGCTTGTTCTTCATTGTATTTGTCTCCCATCAATCTTTTTTGTTCTGAAATGATTTCGTTTTTGATGTAGTTTGTGTCTTTTTGTTGAATAAATAGATCAAATACGTTGGCATTGAAATTTTTTGTTTGTTGAATTTCTTTATCTGAAGCCTTATTTGCTTTCGCAATCAATTCATATTGGTCGAGAAGTAACTCTTTTATTGGAGTTCCAGGACCTGCAAGTAAAACAATAAATGAAATGTCTGAATTTCTAGAAGCTACGATGGGTGCAATCATTCCTCCTTCGCTATGTCCCATCAAACCGATTGTTTCAACTTCCTTTCTGTTTTTTAGATAGTTTTTAGCAGCCTCTACATCTGTTGCAAAGTCCATCGAAGTTGCAGTTGAAAAATTTCCTGTTGATTTACCTACCCCTCGATCGTCATACCTCAAGACAGCATATCCTTGTTTTGTTAAATAATCGCTTAGCACCAAAAATGGTTTGTGACCTAACAGTTCTTCATCTCTATTTTGAGGTCCACTACCTGAAATTAATATAATGGTTTTGTATTTTTTATTGGTAGTCGGAAAGGTAAAAGTACCAGCAAGTTGATGACCACCATTAGGGTTTACGAAAGTAACTTCTTCTGAATTGTAGGGAAAAGGTGAATTAGGTTCTTGTGGTTTTTTTTCAGTTTTCAATTCACCTGTTTGTCTTTTTAATTCCATTGGGAAAGACTGACCGCGTTGAGTTAAACTACCTTGTATGGATTCAGGAGAAATCAATTTACCTGAATATTCAAATTTTATTTGATTAATTTCAATTTTTAAGGTGTTTTCTTTAAATGAAATTTGACTTGTTGGAATTCCTTTAGCACCCTGTTTAGGACTGTCCATTGTTGCTGATAACCCATTTTGTGTACTGTCAATATGGAAGATTAATGGAAGTCTGAAATTTTGAATGGTTAATTCACCTTCCCAATTTCCTTTGATTGATTGTGAAATCCCTAAAAATGGTAATAAGAACAAGATTATTAATAGTTTGATTTTCATTATTTTATTTAGTTTAGTTTTTTTGTTTAGTAAATATAAGTATTCTTGTTCGTTTTGACCAGGTGTAGGAATAAGTATAGCCGGTATTTGAAGTACTGCTAAATCCATAATGGTCGTATAGCCACTTCTTGAAATAATCGATTTACATTGATAAAAAAGCGTATCTTTTTCTTTCCAATAGAGTTGATTTACAATTTCTAAATTAATTGGTAACGATTCTATTTGGTAGTTTTTAGGAGAAATACATTTAAAAGTTTCGTTCGAATTTTTTGCAATTTCAATTACCTCTCGAAAGAGCTGTTCAGCATACGGTTCTGGGCCGCTAATAACCGCAAGAATGAAATCTTTTTTCGGTAAATCTCTTTTTTCAAAACGCGATTGAATTCCTAAATAATGAATAGGGAGTTTACAAGTGGGTGTACTTAATTTTCCAGCAAATGAATGGTTTTCATTATCTAGTACCCAAATAGAACTAAATTTTTTAAGTTTTTTTGTATGCCAATGATTTGCAATGTTTTCAATTCCTTTGACAGGCAAGTTTATTTGATGCGTGATAAAAATGGAAGGAATAATTTTATGTCTAAATCCATAGCGATGATCTGAAATCGTTAATGTTATTTTTTCTACTTTGATTATTTTTTGAACAAATGTTTTATCCTCTTTTATACCAAGCAGAAGGTTTCGTGTATTGCGAAGCATTTCTTTATTCCATCGACCATCACCTTTGAACTTAAATGGATATCCTTGATATAAAATGGTTTCAATAGTGGGAATATACTCTTTTATAACCTCTATTTGAAAAATAGTGCCGGCAAATAGAATTTCGTTTTCTTGTCTAATTAATTGATTGATGATCGGAATTGAACGCATCAAATGTCCCATACCCCAATCATTGCAAGCGAAGAGAATTTTATTATTGGATAGATTTGATAAATGCATGAAATACTATAAGTAATTCATTTTATTTAGACTCAATTTTTCCATTGTATAAATCAGAAATCGGAAAAATTAAATCATAATCATTCCAATTTAAATTTCCGTCTACAATTTTAAAATTTTTAAAAAGTGTTTCGTTAAAATATTTTTTTACTGAAGGGTGAACAGCATTTGATAGAAATGGTTTAAAATCAATAAGTTTTTCAATTCCGTTGTTGAATGTAATTCTTAACGCAAAATCGGATAAATATTTTGCGTTTTTAATTTTGATTACTTCATTTTCAGAATTTGAAGATGTATACTCTACTGTAATTTTCATTTTAACCGTTTTGTTATCTTTTCAAATTGAACATCTTTATGATAAACAAAGTAGTTTATCCATTTTTTTACAATTTCTTCTCCGTAAACTTCTAGAAAAGTTTCAAAATCCTTTAAATCTTTTCCTTTTAATGGTAGAGCCCCTGAAGAATTGGTAATTTTAATTTCAGAGATTTCACCGTCAATAATATAAAATTCTGCCTTACTCTCAAACTCTCCTTTTTTTGCATGTACATGTATTGGTTCATGTTCATTTGAATAAAAGAAAATCAATATCCCAAGGTATTCAAAAATTTTAGGCATAAATATGTAGAATTTCTCTGCTTTTATCTTCAAATGTACAAATTAAGCATTTATTTTAAAAATAAACTTCGTTTATAATTTTCTTACATTTGCACTCTAAAATTATTAGTTATGGCTGACTTTTTTTATCAAAATCCGTATCCAATTTTAGCGGATAAAACTGAATATAGAAAAATCACTTCTGATTACGTTAAGGTTGTAAATTACGGAAACAGAGAAGTGTTAGAAATTGATCCGAAAGGGTTAGAAGTTTTGGCTCAAGAAGCTTTAAGCGATGTTTCTTTTTACCTACGTACATCACACTTAGAAAAATTAAGAGCAATTATAGATGATCCAGAAGCGACTGACAATGATCGATTTGTAGCTTATAACTTACTTCAAAATGCGACAGTGGCTGCTGAAGGTCAATTACCTTCTTGTCAGGATACTGGAACAGCGATTGTTATGGGTAAAAAAGGAGAGGATGTATACACGGGAGTTGTTGACGAAGAATACCTATCGAAAGGAATTTACAATACCTATCAAGAAAAGAATTTACGTTTTTCTCAAGTTGTTCCAATCACGATGTTTGATGAAAAAAACTCTGGAACAAATTTACCTGCTCAAATAGATATTTACGCTAAAAAAGGAATGTCTTATGAATTTTTGTTTTTAGCAAAAGGAGGAGGTTCTGCTAATAAGACCTTTTTATACCAACGTACTAAATCTTTATTAAACGATGCTTCATTAGAGCAATTTGTAAGAGAGCGTATTAAAGATTTGGGTACTGCTGCTTGTCCACCGTATCACTTAGCCTTAGTAATAGGTGGAACATCTGCTGAAGCAAATTTAGCTGCTGTGAAAAAAGCATCCGCTGGTTATTTTGATGAATTACCAACAGAAGGAAACATGGGAGGTCAAGCATTCCGTGATTTAGAATGGGAAAAACGTGTGCAACGAATTTGCCAAGAAAGTCAAATAGGGGCGCAGTTTGGTGGTAAATATTTCACACATGATGTTCGTGTAATTCGTTTGCCAAGACACGCTGCTTCTTGTCCAGTTGGATTAGGAGTTTCTTGTTCTGCAGATAGAAATATCAAAGCGAAAATCACGAAAGATGGACTTTTTGTTGAGCAATTAGAACAAAATCCGAGAAGATTACTGCCTGAAACAGCGCCACATTTGGAGGCTCCAGTTGAAATCAATTTAGACAGACCAATGGAAGAAGTATTGGCTGAATTGACAAAATATCCAATCAAAACACGTTTGAAATTAAACGGAACACTTATTGTTGCTAGGGATATGGCTCATGCAAAAATCAAAGAATTGATTGATGCAGGAAAACCAATGCCAGAATACTTTAAAAATCATCCGATTTATTATGCAGGTCCAGCGAAAACACCAGAGGGAATGCCTTCTGGAAGTTTTGGTCCTACAACCGCAGGTAGAATGGATGCTTACGTGGATCAATTCCAATCCTTAGGTGGAAGTATGATTATGTTAGCAAAAGGAAATCGTTCTAAAGACGTGACCAATGCTTGTAATAAATATGGAGGATTCTATTTGGGGTCAATTGGCGGTCCAGCGGCTATTTTAGCAAAAGAAAATATTACATCTGTAGAAGTGGTCGATTTCGAAGAAATGGGAATGGAAGCAGTTCGTAAAATCACAATTAAAAATTTCCCTGCTTTCATCATTACGGATGATAAGGGGAATGATTTCTTTGAGAATTTGTAAAGATTAAAAACGAAGTCATCTTTTTCATTAGGAAAGAGATGGCTTTTTTATTTGTTAAGAATAATGGCAAAAAACAAACTGCGTCGATTTAGTGAAATGAAGGAATGGTCTAATGTATTTGAACCAACATTGGATGAAAAATACAAAGAACCCTTTCCTTTAAAAGGAAAATGGAACCAAGATTTCTTTAAAAACGACAATCCGATTGTGTTGGAATTAGGCTGTGGAAAAGGGGAATACAGTATCGGAATGGCAGATCATTTTCCAAATAAAAACTTTGTCGGAGTAGATATAAAAGGAGCACGTATTTGGGTAGGAGCGAAAGATGCGGTTGAAAGAGGAGTACAAAATGTTGCTTTTTTAAGAACAAAAATTGATTTTATTACCGATTATTTTGGAGAAAATGAAGTCGATGAAATCTGGTTAACATTCTCTGATCCACAACCAAACAAACCAAGAAAACGTCTCACATCAAGTTTGTTTATCGAACGTTATCGTAAAATTTTAAAACCAGGAGGAATTATCCATTTAAAAACGGATTCCGATATTCTTTTCGAATCTACAGAGGAAGAAATAAAAGAACACGGATATAATTGCCTTGAGTTAACTTGGGATTTATATGCATCTTTAGAAAATAAAACGGAATTAGAAAAGGAAATTTTCTCGATAAAAACACATTACGAGCAATTGTTTACAGCTAAAGGAAGTGTAATCAAATACTGCAAATTCACGATTTAATATTGGTTAATGAATTATAATTTATGAGTTAATTCATAATCCATAACTCATAACTCATAATTAATTTAGTATTCAAACTTATAACCGATTCCTTTAACGGTTTTGATATGACTATCACCTAATTTTTCACGTAATTTACGAACGTGTACATCAATCGTTCTGTCACCAACAACAATATCCGTTCCCCAAACTTTTTCTAAAATTACATCACGTTCGAAGACGATGTCTGGACGAGAGGCTAAGAGAGCTAATAATTCAAATTCTTTCTTAGGTAGATGGAATGTTTGTCCATTTTTTTCGACTATATATCGTTCACGATTGATTATGAAAGCATTTTTAGACTCAGCTTGTTCTTGTTTGTTAAATTCGTTACGTCTAGTAATAGCATTAATTCTACTTATTAATACACGTGGTTTTACAGGTTTTGTTATATAGTCATCAGCACCAGCATCTAAACCAGCAATTTGTGAATAATCTTCACCACGAGCAGTCAGAAAACAAATACGTGTATGGATTAATTCAGGGAGTTTCCGTAATGTTTCACACACCTCAATCCCATCAGTTTCAGGCATCATCACATCTAAAATGATGACGTCAGGTAAATATTTTTTTGCGATCTCGATTCCTTTTGCGCCATTATTACATACCTCAACTTCAAACCCTTCTTTAACTAAGTTGTATTGTAGTATATCTAAAATATCTTGTTCGTCATCAATGATTAAAATTCTGCTCATACAGTTATTTTTCTTTAAGCATTATAAAGTTACGAATATCTTATGAAAGGGTCGCTTATGTTACGTGTAGTTTTCGGTAATATTAATAATTTCGTAACATTGATAACGAGGTTAACAAAATGTCATGAAATGAATATCCTTTAAACGGCATTCATCTCTTTTTTACTTTAATTTTGTATCACAATGAAACACTATATACTACATCTCGAAACTTCAACACAGGTTTGCTCTGTTGGTTTGTCTTTAAATGGTGAATTAATCGCTTTGAAAGAAGTAACCGATCAAGGATTTGTTCATGGAGAAATGATTACACTTTTTATAGAAGATGTATTAAAACAGGTGGAAATTCCAATTGTATCTCTAGCGGCAGTTACGGTTGCTTCTGGACCAGGTTCATACACAGGATTACGCATAGGTGTTTCTACAGCAAAAGGGTTGTGTTATGCTTTGAATATTCCTTTGATTGCCATTGATTCGTTAAAATGTTTAGAACAAGTAGCAAGAGTGAACTATTCTAAAGAGACAATTGTTTCTATGATAGATGCAAGAAGAATGGAAGTTTTTTCAGCTATATATAATTCCGATGGTGAAGTAGTTAAAACTATTTCAGCAGATATTTTAGATGAACAATCGTATGAAACTTTTTTACCTTTTACCGTTGTAGGTGATGCTGTTGGAAAAGTTAAAAGTATTTGGGAAAATAGAGCTATCCGATTTGAAGAATCTTGTATCGCGTCTGCAAAAGGACAGGTTAGAATAGGCTATGATAAATTTCAAAAACAAGAATTTGAGGATGTTGCTTATTTTGAACCGTTTTATTTAAAAGATTTTGTGACAGGCGTTTCAACTAAAAATGCACTAAATAATGGATAATCTATCAAATCAAATTTTGACGTCTAAACGACCTTTTGTGATTGCAGGTCCTTGTAGTGTTGAAACGGAAGAACAAACACATACAATAGTTAAGCAACTTGCAAATGAAGGTAAGGTTCAGTTGATTCGAGCTGGAATTTGGAAACCTAGAACCAGACCAGATTCTTTTGAAGGAATTGGTGAAAAAGGATTACCTTGGTTAAAAGAAGCCTGTAATCAGGAAAATCTTCCTTTTGCAGTTGAAGTTGCCAATACAAAACATGCAGAAATTGCATTGAAAGAAGGTGCAAATGTATTGTGGATTGGTGCAAGAACTACAGTAAATCCATTTGCTGTACAAGAAATTGCAGATGCATTGAAAGGTGTCAAAATTCCAGTGATGATCAAAAATCCTGTAAATCCTGATTTGAATTTATGGATTGGTGCTTTCGAACGTTTGCAACATGCTGGAATTACAGATTTAGTGGCAATTCATCGTGGTTTTTCAGTTTATAAACACGAAGTGTATCGTAATGTGCCTAATTGGGAGATTCCGATTGCTTTAAAACAAGAATTATCTTCAATACCAATTATATGTGATCCGAGTCACATTGCTGGAAGAACCGATTTATTATTAGAAGTTTCTCAAAAAGCGATGGATTTAAATTATGCCGGCTTGATGATTGAAACCCATCCAAATCCCGAGCAGGCTTGGTCGGATGCAAAACAGCAAATAACAGCAAAAGGTTTAAGTGAATTATTAGATTCATTAATTTTAAGAACAAGACAATCAGATACTTTTACGACTAAAGAGTTAGAATCTTACAGACAAAAAGTGGCTGAGTTAGATACTGCCATGTTCGAATTAATGTCGGAAAGAATGAAAATTAGCGAAGCTATCGGTGAGTTCAAGAAAGAAAATAACATTACGATTTTACAAGAAGAACATTGGAAAAATTTATTAGAATCACGACTTAAATTTGCCAATGAACTACAATTAAGTTCAGAATTTGTTAGGTCTATTTTAGATGCAATACATTTAGAATCAATCACAAGACAAATCAATGTGATGAATCATTCCAAATAAATGAATGTAACCGTTTTTCCTAAGAAATATACAGGAACAATTACTATTCCTGCATCAAAAAGTGACACACAGCGTGCTTTATTAGCAGCCGCATTAGCAAAAGGAAAATCAATTTTAAGAAACATTGGTTCTAGTCAAGATGATGAAGCGATGTTGAGCTCTATTCAACAATTAGGAGCAACTGTTTTTAAGAATAATGCAAACGAAATAGAAATTATCGGAATCGAGCGTTTTCCAACTGAAATTTCATTGAATTGTGGCGAAAGTGGATTAGGTTCACGTTTGTTGATTTCTTTGTGTGCGTGTCATTCGGGTGAATTTAAAATTACTGGTGAGGGTTCTTTGTTGAAAAGATCAATGTTTTTTTATCTTGATTTGTTTAATGAAAATACAATACACGCTTCATTTACTAATCAGTCATGTTTGCCATTATCTTTCAATGGTGGACTAAAACCGGGAGAGTTTATCGTAGATGGTAGTCAAAGTTCGCAGTATATTTCTGGATTATTGATGGGATTGCCACTGTTAAAAGGTGATAGTAAATTAGTTACTCAAAACTTGACAAGTACACCTTATGTTGATATGACTATCCAAACCTTAAAGCAGTTTGGGATCCAGATAGTAAGAGAAGCAAACGAAATATTTTTAATCAAAGGAAATCAAGAATATCAACCAATAGAATATAACATAGAATCCGATTGGAGTAGTGCCAGTTTTTGGTTAGTTGCAAGTGCATTAGGACAAGATATTCGAGTTTCTGGACTTAAATTAGATAGTTTACAGGCTGATAGAATTATCCTTGAGATTTTTAAAACAGCTGGTTGTCAAGTTAATCTAGAAGAGGGATTAATAAGTATCGATGGTTCAAATCGTAAGGCGTTTGAAGCAGATTTAACGGATTGTCCTGATTTGTTTCCAATCTTAACAATCTTTGCATTGTTATGTCCGGGAACTACACATCTTAAAGGCGTTGAACGACTTGTAAATAAAGAGAGTAATCGCGGAAAAGTGTTGAAAGATGAATTATCCAAATTAG
>VFQS010000615.1_pt1 | contig 38009 bp, 35 predicted proteins | sample 3512361 | NCBI WGS metagenome assembly VFQS01 (sample SAMN10412375, study PRJNA504923) | tailings metagenome | isolation source: Relicate 1 Philex TSF3 active mining | place: Philippines
TCAGCTAATGGCGGACCTGCTGTTTCTTTGTTATTCGTGTTCACGGCGATGGCTTGTATGTTTACAGCCTTTTGTTATGCCCGTTTTGCAGCCACAGTACCCATTTCAGGTAGTGCTTATACCTATGCTTACACCAGTTTAGGAGAGATAGTGGCTTGGATTTTGGGATGGAATTTGCTATTAGAATATGCCATTTCGAACGTAGCAGTAGCTATTTCGTGGTCAAAATACTTTGTTGATCTAGTGGAAGGTTTAGGAGTTCACGTGCCTGAATACATGACCATGGATTATTTGTCTGCCAAAAGAGCTTTTGTCGAAACCTCTTCCGCTATAGCCAATGGTGAAAAATTTGAGTCCTTATCTGTAAATCTACGTGAAGGTTTTACGGCCTATCAATCGGCTCCTACCATTTTTGGATGGCATTTTGTGGCTAATATTCCGGCACTTCTGATTACAGTTGCCATTACGTATTTAGTATACATCGGAATTAAAGAGTCAAAAAATACGAACAATATCCTCGTGATATTGAAGCTTTTGGTCATTTTGATCGTGGTGGGAGTGGGCGCATTTTACGTGCAAGTAGAGAACTGGACTCCGTTTGCGCCTAATGGAATTTCAGGGGTTTTGAAAAGTGTAGCGGCCGTTTGTTTTGCTTATATCGGATTTGATTCCATTTCTACTACCGCGGAAGAGTGTAAGAACCCGCAGCGGGATATTCCCAAAGCAATGATGTATGCTTTGATCATTTGTACCGTATTATACGTATTAGTAACCTTGGTTTTAACGGGAATTGTACCTTCCGGAAATTTAGCAGGGATTGAGGATCCTTTGGCCTATATGTTCATGCAAGTAGGCCTAAACGGAGTGGCAGGTATCGTAGCAGCAAGTGCCGTAATTGCCTTAACTTCCGCGCTTTTAGTCTATCAATTAGGGCAGCCACGCATCTGGATGACCATGTCTCGCGATGGTTTATTACCCAAAGCCTTCTCCCGCATTCACCCCAAATACCGTACACCTTCGTTCTCTACGATCATGACGGGCGTATTAGTAGGTGTTCCAGCCTTGTTTGCTAACCTTGAAGAGGTGATTAATTTAAGCAGTATCGGAACCCTTTTCGCCTTTGTGTTAGTTTGCGGTGGTGTTTTAGTGTTAGATTTAGACCCAGAAAACCAAAAGAAATCCAAGTTCAAAATCCCCTACATTAACTCAAGTTACTATGTGGGTGTTTCTTTGATAGTAGTGCTTGGACTAATTGCCTATTCAGGCGTAAATTTGAGTGAATGGTTACAAGGCTTGTATTCCGGTGAATCAAAAGTAGATCACTTTATTATGCTTGGATTCTTTTTCATTTGGGCAATAATCGCTTTTTTTAGTGTGACGAGGAAATTGTCCTTAATTCCGGTGTTAGGATTATTAGTAAACCTGTATCTGATGACTCAAATGGGTTCTACGAACTGGGAGCGCTTTATGTACTGGTGTTTGGCGGGGTTGTTGATTTATGTTGGGTATAGCTATCGTAAGTCGAAGTTGAATGAAAAGCATTTGAATTAAAGCATAGAGCACAAAGAATAAAGCATAAAGATGGATGTTGCTTCGCAACGATTTATGAAATGTATATTTATTCAAACTTTATTCTTTGTGCTTTATTCTTTATGCTTTAAGAAATGACTAAAAAATGGCGAATGATTTTCATTCGACATTTTTTAGTCATTTCGTCTCCCATTCAACAAATTCAAATAATAAAGCAACTGCGCTAACATGCCCAGCGCGGCTACAACATAGGTCAATGCTGCCCACCAAAGTGCATCCTTAGATAAGGCAAATTCTGCTGGAGTAACGATTCCCTTTTCCTTGATCCAATTCAAGGCCCTATTGGAAGCATCGAATTCAACCGGTAGTGTTACGAAGCTAAATAAAGTGGCCATAGCAAATAAAGCAACCCCTAACGCTAACAAGGTGCTATTCCCGGTTGAATACAGAATCATCATCCCAATCATCAATAAGATGGGCATGAATCCATTGGCAATGCTTAACATGGGAACCATGGCGCTACGGAATTGTAAGAAAGCATAGGCTCTGGCGTGTTGTACTGCATGGCCACATTCATGGGCTGCTACTGCCGCCGCTGCTGCATTGCGACCGTAATACACATCATTACTTAAGTTTACAGTCCTATCAGCCGGATTATAATGGTCCGTTAATTGACCCTCTACTGAAATAATGCGGACATCTGAGATGCCATGGTCAGCGAGCATTTGCTGAGCAATTTCCTGGCCAGACAAATTACTTTGTAAAGGGGTTTGGGAATAGGTTTTGAACTTAGATTTTAGTCGCCATGAAATAAGCATACCTGCGACTCCGAAAATAATGGCAATGAAATACATGGTTATTATTGTTTAAGTTTTTGAATGATTTTAGTCGTAGAATAATCTGGCACTAGGGCGATGGTTTTTACTTCCCCGCCGGCTGCTATCACTTCTTTTGCCCCTACAATCGTCTCAATCGTATAATCGTCACCTTTTACCAGGACGTCTGGACTGAGGGATTGTATCAGTTCTAGAGGGGTTGACTCTCCAAAAATGATGACCATCGAAACAAAACCCAAGGCTGCAATCAATCGAGCTCTAGCATATTCCGAATTCACCGGTCTTTCAACCCCTTTCTCTAAGGTGCGAACCGAAGCATCTGAGTTAACAGCCACAATCAGTTTAGTGCCAAATTCGCTCGATTTTTCTAAGTAATCCACATGGCCTAAATGCAGAATATCGAAGCAGCCGTTTGTGAAAACGACTCTCTCTCCGTTCGCTTTCCATTGTTTGCGAAGTTCGATTCCTTGGGTCAATGTGACAATTTTATGTTCAGTTCTGTTCGACACGTGAGCTAATTTTGGGTAAAAATAAGGTTAAAATAAAACTAAATCCACCCAATAACAACAGAGTAATCATTTGAGTTCCGTGAAAAAAGGTAGCCAGCATAAAGCCATCTTTATAGGATAAGGAGTAAAATACAAAAGCAGACGCGACCAAGCTGTGATAAGCCCCAATTCCCCCTTGGGTGGGTGTGGCCATTCCAAAAGTTCCCATCACTAAAACAGTTAATGCTGCATTCATGCCTAGGTTTTCGCTGATGGGAAAGGCGAGAAACAAGGTAAAAGTGCTCAAATAATAGCATAACCAAATGCCCACACTATAAGCGATGAATTTACCAGGTTGAGCTAAGTGACGAATACTTCCAATCCCAGCGACCCATCCGAGGATCATTTTTCCTACTTTCGATTCTGCGCCTATGGTTTGGAGTAAATCCTTAAACTTCCATAAAACCCCTAAACCGATTAAGCCCAGTATGGAGGCTGCGATTATGAAGGCTCCTGAAGGTAAATGGAGGGTAGGAAAAAGGCTATTTTGCAAAGGTTCCCACTCCACTAGAAATGTTATTCCCACGAGCGTAATGAGGCCCAATAAATCCACGATTCTTTCCGTGATTACCGTGCCAAAAGATTCTTCAAAGGGGATTTCTGCTGTTTTTTGCAAAGACCCGCATCGAGAAACTTCACCCAAACGGGGTACTAAAAAATTGGCAAAATAGCCGATTAATACGGCAGAAAAAGTACGCACCGTTCCTGGTTGATAGTTTAAAGCACTTAAAAGTTGCTCCCATCGTAAGGCACGAAGAAGATGGGATAGGAAAGCAATCACCACGGAGACAGTTACCCAATTATAATCAGCTTGATGGAGTGTGGTCAGGATGTCATTCCAGTGCAGTTGGCTTTTTGAAAAAGCCCAATACAATAGGCCTGCTGCCAATAAACTGGATATAAGGTATTTTAGAATTGATTTTAGCATTTGGTTCTTAAATCAAAAGGCAAATTAAAGACCTTTCATTGTATAATGATGGTGATAATCCGATTATTTTTTTGTATTTTTGTAATGTTTTTTGGGGTAATTTGCCCCTAGTAATCAATTTAGAATGGCCAAATTACGTATTCTTTACGTTTCAAGTGAGGTAGATCCTTTTCAAAACACGTCTAAAATTGCTGATTTCGTACGCGCTCTTCCTACTGCTATGCAGGAGAGAGGGATGGAAATTAGAATTTTAGTACCCCGGTTCGGTTCGATCAATGAGCGTAAAAACCGATTGCACGAAGTGGTTCGTCTTTCAGGTATTACCATTCCAATGGGTGAGGAGGAAAAGCCTTTGACCATTAAAGTAGCCAGTATTCCGGCCGCAAAATTACAAGTATACTTCATCGATAACGAAGATTATTACCAACGTAAATATGTGTTGACTGACAAGGAAGGCGCATTTTATCCTGATAATCATGAACGTGCTATTTTCTTCTGCAAAGGAGCTTTAGAGACAGTTGTGAAATTAGGTTGGGCCCCAGATATCATTCACTGTAATGATTGGATGTCTAGTTTAGTGCCTTTGTACATCTCCACGCATTACCAAAATCACCCGATCTATAAGGATTCGAAAACTATTTTCTCTCCACACAATTCTGCTTTTGATTTTACGTTTGAATCAGACGATTTGATCGAAAAAGTGAAAATTGGAGATTTAGACGATGCACATTTAGGTAGCTTAGCAGGTGGAAATTACGAAGCATTTATTAAGATAGGTGCGGAGTATGCAGACAAAATAGTTTCTTTAGTAAATGCGGATAATAGCCGTATTCAACCGATTATTGATGAATATCAACATAAAACCTCTCAAAACATTGCCGATAATGACCTCGATTTCTTCGAAAAAATGTACTTGGAAATGTCCGGCAATTAAATGGGTAGGAATTCTTTCCTTATTCCTTGCATCCTGTGATACACCTAAAGAAATTGGAGACGATTTGTTTAGCGTGGAGGTGGGATTGAATTATACAGATACAATTTCGATTAAATCCTCGACAGTATTAATTGATTCAATCTATACAGGGTCACCTAGTACCCTACTAGTAGGGACTTATAATCATCCTGTATTGGGTTTGGCAGAATCTGCGGTCTACACGCAAGTTTCTAATATTGACACGCTTTTTGCAAAAGCGACGTCTGTTTACGATTCATTAACCTTACGTTTGGCCTATTCAGGTTACCAAGGGGATACAACAAAAACACAAACATTGAGTGTTTATCGCTTATTAGATAGTTTAAACAGAGGTACGGATTATTTTGCAGGATCATCTGTTCGTTCTGATGCAGCGTTGCTTGGTAGACACACCTTTGCACCTCGTCCTATTCGTACTAAAGCGATGAATGGAGACTCTGTTCGCTATGATACGTTACGTTTCCGTATGTCAGATACTTTTGGTCGGGAATTGTTGAGTAAATATGCAGATACGAAAGTGGCTGCTGGAAGTAAAGGATTTAGAGATTATTTCCCCGGTATGTTGTTTAAATCTACTGGTTCCACTGCAGGGGCTATGATTGGATTCAATCCAGGCTATTCTCGTATGACTTTGTATTTCCATAATCCGGGAGATACGACGAAGTATTTCATGGATTATTATTTTAGCTTATCGAACGCGCTTTACCCTGAATTGTTAGCTCGTTTTAATCAGATTAAGTCGACCAAAACGGGAGCATTGGCCGCCCTTCAAAATCCTGGAAATATCGTTTCTTCAGCTGCAACAAGTGGTATAACCTATATTCAAGCGGGTACGGGAGTCGCCACTAAGGTGGAATTTCCTTATTTGCTTAGTTTAAAAGGTAACCGAAATGTGGCGGTGAATAAGGCAGAATTAGTGTTAACTGCTGCAGATAATATCGATTTACAGCAAACGATCGGTCAATTGTCTATCGTAGAAACTAACTCCACTAACCGCACGCTTCGGAATAGTTATGGCTTGAAATATTTACTATCGGAGGGTGGAACGAGTGTGATTACATCAGCAATCGATCCTAGTGCTAAGTCATACACCTTTAATGTGACTACAGCCATTCAATCCTTATTAGTAGGTAAGCAGGCAAATACAGGGTGGTTAATTACTCCGGCGCTGACTTCTAACTCATCAGGTAATACGAGGATCATCAATGAGAGTACTCGTTTTGTGCCTTTACAGGCGATGAAAGCTCGTTTGAAAATCTATTATTCTTATATTGCCAAATAAACTCCGGCAAATATGGCGAATCTACGGGTAAGCTTAGTTCAAACTGATTTAGGTTGGGAAAATCCTGCTGCTAATTGTGCGGCATTAGAGGAAAAATTATCTGGCTTAGCCGGTAAAACAGATGTGATTGTCTTACCTGAAATGTTCGCCACAGGCTTTTCTATGACGCCTAACGGTGCAGAGATAGGCAAGGGGCCTGTACTACAGTGGATGCAAGTACAAGCCAACCGCTTAGGGAGTTTGGTGGTAGGTTCTCTCAAAGTAAAACAACAAAACGCTTTCTTTAATCGGCTCTATGCCGTTCAGCCAGATGGGTCTTTTACCTCTTATGACAAGCGCCATTTGTTTCGGATGGGCGAAGAGCATATGTTTTATCAATCAGGTGATAAGCAGGTGATAATTTCCTACAGGGGGTGGAACTTAGCTTTTTTTATATGCTATGATCTTCGCTTTCCAGTTTGGTCACGCAATGTTAACATGGCTTATGACGCAGCCATTTATGTAGCGAATTGGCCTGCTCCTCGAGCGAATGCTTGGAGAACGCTGTTGCAAGCTAGGGCTATTGAAAACCTTTCTTATGTAATAGGAGTGAACCGGGTAGGAACCGATGCGAATGGCCTAGATTATGCGGGTGATTCTTTGTTGGTTGATTTTAAAGGAGCACTTCAGCTTGATTTAGCATCGCAGGATCAAATTTTGACAAGTGAATTATCGGCAACTGAATTAGCCGGGTTTAGGGCAAAATTCCCAGCACACTTAGATGCAGATTCGTTTAGCTTGTCTTCTCTTTAAAGAATTGCTCTAAATCCTTGATTTCTTTCATTGGGCTATCGCTCACTAATTTGCCTTGGTGAATCAATAAAACCCGGTCGCAGATAGCTTCTACTTCCGATAGAATATGGCTAGAGAATAAGATAATGCGGTCTTTTTGTAAGCTTTTGATTAAGTTACGAATTTCATCACGTTGGTTCGGATCCAAGCCACTCGTCGGTTCATCTAAGATCAATATTGGCGGATCGTGTAAGATCGCCAAGGCTATTCCCACGCGCTGCTGATACCCTTTAGAAAGCGCTTGGATTTTCTTATGCGCCTCTTTTTCAAGGCCAACCCACTCGATCACCTCTTGAATTCGCTTGTCTAGATACTGGATTTGGTGAATATTTCCTATGAAGGCTAAAAACTCCCGAACATACATTTCTGGATATAATGGGTTGTTTTCGGCTAAATAACCTATCTGCTTTTTAAGGGCAATTTCTTGTTCATGAGGATCTTTTCCGCCGATCGTAACGGAACCAGATGTAGGCTGGACAAGTCCCAAAAGCATTTTCAATGTCGTCGATTTCCCGGCTCCGTTGGGTCCCAGAAATCCCACTATTTGGCCCACTTCTATACGAAAGTTTAGGTCGTGAACGGCGGGTTGATTTCCGTAGTTTTTAGAAAGATTCTTTACCTCGATGAACATATTAACAAAGGTAGTCAAAAAGGGAATTATTTCGTGTAACTTTGTGTTTCTGATTCAAATGCCTACAAAATGCTAGATGATATTCGCTTAGATCGTATTGAAGATGCCTTGGAAGATATTCGCCAAGGTAAAATAATTATAGTCGCGGACGATGAAGATCGGGAGAACGAGGGTGATATGATTTGTGCCTCAGAAGCGATCACGCCTGAAATCGTGAATTTTATGATCAAGGAAGCGCGCGGTTTAATGTGTGTTTCTTTGACAGATGAGCGTTGCCAGGCATTGGGTTTAGAGATGATGGTGAATCAGAATACAACTTCCCACGAGACACCATTTACGGTTTCTGTTGATTTATTAGGCAACGGTTGTACGACGGGTATTTCTGCTTCAGATCGTTCCAAGACTATTAAGGCATTAGTTGATCCTGCCACTCAGCCATCTGATTTAGGAAGACCTGGTCATATTTTCCCGTTAAAGTCACGTACAGAAGGTGTTTTGCGTCGTACAGGACATACGGAGGCTTCGATGGACTTCGCCCGTTTAGCCGGGTTTAAACCATCTGGTGTATTGATCGAGGTTTTGAATGAAGATGGCAGTATGGCGCGATTGCCTGATCTTCGCAAGTTGGCTGATAAACACCAGTTGAAACTAGTGACAATCAAGGATTTGATCGAGTACCGTCTAGCTAAAGAATCTTTGATTAAGCGAGAAATTGGAGTGAACATGCCTACTGAATGGGGCTCTTTCGAATTAGTAGCGTTCAAGCAAATCAATACGGGAGATACGCATTTAGCCTTAATCAAGGGAAGCTGGGAAAAAGAAGAGCCTGTGATGGTAAGGGTGCATAGTTCTTGTGTGACGGGAGATATTTTTGGTTCTTGTCGCTGCGATTGTGGTGAACAATTACACGCTGCCATGGAAATGGTAGAGAAAGAGGGGAAAGGGGTAATTTTATATATGTTCCAAGAAGGCCGCGGAATCGGTCTAATTAATAAATTAAAAGCCTATAAATTGCAAGAGCAAGGCCGGGATACGGTGGAAGCGAACTTAGAATTAGGCTTCGCGATGGATGAGCGTGATTACGGCGTAGGTGCTCAAATTTTGCGTGACTTAGGTATTCACAAGATTCGTTTAATCTCAAATAACCCGAAGAAAAGAGCCGGATTAATGGGATATGGATTAGAAATTGTGGATTCGATCGGAATAGAGATTCCAGCTAATCCACACAACCAAAAATACTTAGAAACGAAAAGAGATAAAATGGGGCACGCGATTCGCTAGAATCACGTGCCACTTTACTTATTGATTCCCTAAGATAATCGGGGCACTCTTGCCTCCCATGATGATTACTTTCGTGTTAGGGGATTTAGCCAATTCTTTTTGGGCAATAATCGACTCATACTGCAATTGCTTGTCGCTTAGACCCGTCGACAAAATCTTTTGGTAATCCGCGATACCCTGCGCCTCCACCCGCTTTCTTTCCGCTTCTTGCTTTTCTTTCTGTAACACGAATTGCATCTTTTGTGCATCTTGTTCCGCATTGATTTTCGATTCAATCGTTTGTTTTACAGAGGTAGGGAGATTGATGTTACGGATTAATAATTGCTCTAAAACCAACCCTCTTTTCTTAAAATTCTTTTCAATATCTTGGTAAATACGCTGTTGAAATTCGTTACGCTTTAAGGAATATAGTGCTACGGCATCATAATAAACTGCATTATCGCGAATCATGGTACGCGTAATTGGTCGTACGACCTTGTCCTTGTAGTCCTCTCCAATTTCGCGTAAGACGCGTGGAGCTTCAGATGGAATGATTCGGAATAGAACGGTTAAATCGACCACAACCTCTAATCCGTCGGCCGTTAAAACGCGGATTGCGTCGTCTCCTGCTTTGTCGCCTTCGTCATGGACGCTTGACATGGTATAGTTTTGGGTTTTTGCATCGAATACGACCACTTTTGCTAAAGGGTTAACGAAGTTAAGTCCACTATTTAAGGTGGAGGGTTGTACTTTTCCAAATACGCTTTGGACTCCTACTTCACCTGCATCTACTTGTACAATAGCTGAACTCGTAACTCCAAGGATAGCCAAAACGGCTCCTACCACTTTGAAGGTTTTGCTGTATTTCGAGAATACTAAATTGGGGTTAGAAATCGCATTTCCGGCGATAAATAACAAAATACCTAGGAAGATGAAAAACATAGTTTTTTGATTTAAATGTTATCAAATTTATCATAAAGTATTCAATAATCCCTAATTTTGAATATGATTGAAATCAAGGGTTTATCTAAATCTTTTAACGGTCGTGTTGTGCTGAATGACATTAGTGCGAATTTCCAACAAGGAAAGACGAATATGGTCATTGGTGGAAGTGGAACTGGGAAATCCGTTTTACTAAAATGCATGATCGGGATTTTAGTGCCTGAGCAAGGTCAAGTTCTGTATGACGGCCGCGATTTTTTGACTGCGAATCAAGATGTGGTGAAAGAAATTCGCCGCGAAATGGGCGTTCTATTTCAAGGAGGAGCTCTTTTTGATTCTAAATCCGTTTTGGAAAATGTTCGTTTTCCACTTGATACGCTCACTTCACAAACACTTGAAGAGAAAAACGCGCAGGCGATGCTCTGTTTACAACGGGTGGGTCTAGAGAAATCAGCCTTGTTAATGCCATCGGAGATTTCTGGCGGTATGAAAAAGCGGGTGGGTATCGCAAGAGCCATTGTCATGAATCCGAAATATTTGTTCTGTGATGAGCCTAACTCTGGTTTAGATCCATTGACTGCGGTGAAAATTGATTATTTAATTCAGGAAATCACCCAGGAATACAACATGACCACGGTGGTTATTTCGCATGATATGAATTCAGTGATGCGGATGGGGGAATCCATCATCTTTTTAAAAGAGGGAAAGAAGATTTGGGAAGGGAATTCAGAGACTTTTCACCACTCGGGAGAACCCGCTTTAGAGGAGTTTTTATCAACAAAATTAGTTTAATATGTACTCTCTACGTGCTTATAATACGTTTGGGATTGAGGCGGGAGCCAGTCAATTCGTAGAGATTAGCTCCATTGATCACTATATTTCACTGCGTAAATCGGGGGAATATGCGCATTTGCCTCACCTTTTTCTAGGTGGAGGAAGTAATGTGTTGTTGACTAAATCCCAGGAGGCCTTGGTAGTTAAAATTTCTATTCCAGGTATCGATGTTATAAAAGAGGATGCTGAATATGTGTGGTTGAGAGGGGGGGCTGGAGTGGTTTGGGACGAATTTGTTCAATATGCTGTGAACCAAGGCTGGTCTGGATTAGAGAATTTATCGTTAATTCCGGGTACTGTGGGTGCGGCTCCCATGCAAAATATCGGTGCCTACGGTGCTGAAATTAAGGATACTTTTGAGTCTTTGGAGGCATTGAATTTGCAGACTTTGGAAATAGAGGTATTCGACGCCAAAGCTTGTGCTTTTGGCTACCGAGAGAGCTTCTTTAAGCGCGCAGGAAAGGGTCAATACCTAATTAGCGCTGTGACGTTTAAGTTGTCCAAGAAACCTTCGGTAAAAACGTCTTATGGAGCGATCCAAGATGTTTTAGCAGCTAAAGGAATTACGCAGCCATCTATCCGCGAAGTAGCGGATGCTGTCATTGAAATTCGCCAGAGTAAGTTGCCAGATCCTAAAGAAATCGGTAACTCGGGTAGCTTCTTTAAAAATCCAACGGTTTCGGCCTCTGAGGCGTCGCGACTGATGGCTGAATTTCCGGGTATTCCGAATTATCCTGTAGAAGGAAGTACTGATGTCAAATTTCCAGCAGGTTGGTTCATTGAGAAGGCTGGTTGGAAAGGCTTCAGAAGAGGGGATGCAGGGGTGCATGCGAAGCAAGCACTCGTTTTAGTGAATTATGGAGAGGCAACAGGTGCGGAGATTTTAGCCCTCTCGGAAGAAATTAAGCAATCAATTAAAGACACGTTCGGTGTTTCATTAGAGACCGAAGTAAATATTTTATAACATGACATTACCCACATTAGCTAATTTAGGCAAAGGTCCTTTCTTTTTAATGGCAGGATCTTGTGCCATAGAGAGCAACGATTTAGCTTTTGAGATTGCAGAAAAAATAGATGGTATCACGAAATCAATGGGTATTCCCTATATTTTCAAAGGTTCCTACCGCAAGGCAAATCGTACTAAAATTGATTCCTTTACCGGTATTGGTGATATCAAAGCGCTCGAAATTTTGCAAGCGGTGGGAAAAAAGTATGCTTTACCTACCGTAACGGATATTCACGAAAGCTCGGAAGCAGCCATGGCGGCGGCTTATGTCGATGTGTTACAAATTCCGGCATTCCTTTGTCGTCAAACTGACTTATTAGCTGCTGCTGCCCAAACAGGCAAAGCAGTTAATATCAAAAAAGGACAATTCATGTCAGGCGCTTCTATGCGTTTTGCCGTGGAAAAAGTGTTACATGAGAATCCAGAAGCGGTTGTTTACTTAACTGACCGTGGGAATTCCTTTGGTTATGGAGATTTAGTAGTGGATTACCGAAATCTTCCGGAGATGTCTGCGATGAATGTCCCTGTCATCATGGATTGCACGCACTCTTTACAACGTCCTAATCAAACGACAGGCGTAACGGGTGGACAACCTGCTCTGATTGAAACCATCGCTAAAGCGGCAATTGCGGTAGGTGCTGATGGAATCTTTATCGAAACTCACCCGAATCCTTCCGTTGCTAAATCGGATGGGGCAAATATGCTTCCATTAGATCAACTAGAAGGTCTGTTAGAGAAACTATTACGTGTTCGCGAAGCAGTCGTTTAATGCATCTTGTAGCTGATTTGTAGGGTAATATCGGTTTTACGATTCCCTTCAATCGCCTCTAAGCTAGAACCTATCTCCGTTCGATCCTGGTATTGAATGCGTGCCCATTTAGCGGCTAAAGAGATTTCTTTGTTCCATTGATAAGCTATCACCAGTGTAGTTTTGATGCCTTTACCTGCATAGGCTGGCAAAAGAAAGGAATAAGGAACTCCTGGTTCATAGGCATAATTCCGCGTGTCATAGCTAGGCGTATTAATCAAGGCAAACCGTCCTTGTATATTCCATTTGCCTTGATCCCATTTTATGTCTTGTAGTAGTAAAAAACCGATTTCTGAACCCAATGAGGAGCCCATTACGCGCACGTGAAAATCCCAAGATTTGATGGCGATATAATGGCCATCCAGACTGATCTGAATCAAGTCTTTTTCTTCCTTTCGAGTCCATTTACCTTGGATGAATCCACGTGCGCTATGCCTTTTTTCCCACTGCAAACGGCTAAGCAATTCCCAGCCAGACGTATTTGGATTTACAACTTGGTATTTAGGACCAGGGAAGCGAAAATAATCGAAATAGGAGCTAAGCTTCATTCGCCTATTGATTTGATAACCTAAGCCCAGGAAAAGACCTATTTCGTTGAGATTTTCTGCGTTTTCAGAAAGACCATTCGATTTAGGGCTGAAATAGCCAGCGGAATAGTGCCTGAGTAAATAGGAGATATCTAATTTCTTTGATAGAGAGGTGGCAGCAGAATGAATGAAGGAATACTGATTTAAGCCAGCATAAGCAAGCTCGCCCACCATTCGGATGTTCTTCAGCGGATATTGGAAGCTGAGAGAATAATTCTTTAGTTCATTTCCAGACCATTCGGGCTGCTTATAGCCTATTCCGATGGGTTTAGGAAAAGACCAAAGGGTATAAACCGCGTTTAACTGGAGGATGAGTGGGATGCTTAGTGGTGTAAAGCTGAGGTTTGCCCCTGCTGTTTTTTCTTGCATTGCATTTCTATGGCTGATTTCCGAGTTCGTTCGATGAAAACCATCTTCGACCCTCGTTCGCAAATAGGTTTTTCCTGTTGAATCAATTCCAGTGGTGGCATCTAAATTTCGGTAGGACACAAATGTCTGAATTCTGAGATATTCCTTCAGCTTAAAAGTGGCATTAATTCCTCTGTAGTAGCCATATTCAACACTAGAACTGTAGACTAAACCCCCAAGATTGAATTTTTGAGTGGCTTTGATGCTCTCAAAACTCTTGCCTAAGGAAAAGCCTCCAGATTGAACAAGTCCTTGTCCCCATTGATTGATGAAATCGCCTAGGAGGACTTTTTCCAGTACACCTTGGGATTTAAATGCTATAAATCCACTGCTAAAATCGCTCAGATCTTTCTCTCCTGCGTCTTTTTGTAGCAGAAATCCTATCCGAAGGTTGGCATTCAATTGACCCCGATAACGAAGAGTTTGATTGGTTCTATCGCCTATATAGCGGATCTTGCTTCGTAGATCAGGGTCAGTAAAGCCTTTTTTAGTCTCTACGGTCCAATCACTTTTAAACAAAATTTGATGGGTGGACGCATTCGGTTTCCACCAGTTGGGAGTCATTGGATGGCAAACTAAGTAGTCTTGAATTCGGCGCAAGAAGGCTAAATCCCATCCCGGGATAGTTTGTAATTCGAGGATCGATTGGAATGAGCCTATTTGTTTGCGGAATGCTATAAATGCAGTGATTTGATCTGAGTTAAATAGGAGAGATGATTGTAGCTCCGTTTCAGATACGAAATTTATATTCAGAGGATTCGCTAGATAGTAGTCGAAGCTAGATTGCTTTTCCTCCTCCTCTTGTGTAGGAATTTGGGCGAAACAGCTAAAAGAAGTCAGGAAAAATAGAATCGTTTTCAAGGAATTAATTTTCCCTGAAATTACCGTATGATCGAGCGTTAAGGCAGATTAAAACTGATAATGAAAATCAGTTAGTTGAACTTTCGTTCAATGAGTTGGTGAAGTTCCTCCCAGATAGCTTCATTCTCCGCACGGCGATAGTCTGAGTATCGTTCTAAGAGCGCTTGAGACCATGTTTCAGCTTCCGCCTCATTATCGATGAATTGAATAAGTGATTCTAGCTTAGCTACATCCCCTCGGAAAATCTCTTGAATGTATTTGATGCGTTGGTGGAGGCTAATTGTGTCCGCGATGCGTTGAGTCATTTGTGACTCGACTTTGGATTTCAATGAATTCGGTGAGCCACTTAATAAATCCTTAAGGCGGGTAAATTCCTCTTCTGAAGAATCCTCTAGACTTTCAGGTGCTTCGAAATAGACCTCCGTATTCAATAAATCGAAAGGCTCTGCGGGAGTTTCAGCAGCTGGGTAATCGAAAGTCTCAGCTGGTGCCTCGTAAGTCGGCGCATCCGACACAGGTGCCTCGTAAACTGGCGCATCTGGCGCCTCATAGGAGTTCAATAAATCCGCAAAACTAGGCTGAGGTACATCTTCCACAGGTACCCCTAGACTTTCAATCCAAGATGCCCAAATAAACGCTGGCAAGGCAACTTGGTACAACAAGGTTTGCGCAATTCCTTCCCATTTCTCTTGAAAACGGGGACTAGACCACGGAAAATTAGGGAAGTTTTCTTGTGCACGAGCTGAGTTTAACTGAGCTAAAAGCTCGGCTTGAATCTCCTCGATGATGGAGGTAGGAACCTCCCAAGCTAATACCTCTTGAAATGTGATTGATTCAGGAGAATCATTCCAGTATTGCAAGAATATATTAGGTGCCATAGGTATTGATTATTTAATTTCTAATTGTTCACAAGCCATTCTAGCGGCTGTTTGTTCTGCTTTCTTCTTCGAATAGCCTTTCCCTTCGGATATTTTTTCGCCATCCAGGATGACCCATGCCGTAAATTCCCGGTTGTGGTGTTCTCCCTCTTGATCTAGCTCAAAGGAAACCTTTTTACCTTCTTTTTGCGCCCATTCAATCAGCATTGACTTGAAGTTCGGATTGTTTTGAACAACGGCTTCTAAATCAAAGTACTGTGTGAGAATTTTCTTAATGATGAAGTTTTGGGTAAAGGCGAAGCCTTTGTCTAAATAAATCGCTCCCACAAATGCTTCTAAGGCATCTCCGTACATGGAAGTTCGGGACATGGCGTTTTTACGCTGCGTTTCATACTCGATTACTTCTTCCAACCCTAATTTGCGGCCAATTACGTTTAATGACTCTCGACTGACCATTCTTGAACGTATTTCAGTTAAGAAGCCTTCGTCTTTGAAGGGGAATTTTTGGAACAAATAAGTCGCTGTAATCATCCCAAGGACAGAATCACCTAGAAATTCTAGGCGTTCATTTGACTCTTTGTAGCTTTCTGAAACACTCTCCTTAGAAGCAGAAGAGTGTAAAAAGGCTAGTCTGTATAAGGTTAAATTACTCGGACTAGCCCCAATAAGATGTGTAACCGATTTCTTTAGAAATTTCTCTCGTTCGTCTAGTCGAATCGGATCTAACCAGTTCAGGAGAGATTTTACGGCCATATTTGTCTTAGATTTTTCTGAAAATAACCGTCGCATTGTGTCCACCGAAACCAAATCCGTTGCTCAACGCCACGTCGATTTTACGTGCTTTACCTACGTTCTCTGTTAAATCGATGCGTTGATCGATTTCTGGATCGCGGTTAAATACATTGATGGTAGGAGGGACAAATTGGTGTTGAATCGCTAATACAGAAGCTACCGCCTCTACTGCGCCTGCTCCACCTAATAAGTGACCTGTCATCGATTTCGTCGAAGAGATGGCTAACTTATAAGCGTGCTCTCCAAAACAATCGACGATCGCTTTAATCTCTTGTGGATCACCAATTGGAGTGGATGTACCGTGTGTATTCACGTAATCAACCTCTTCAGGCTTGATGTTAGCATCTTCTAAGGCATCGATCATCGATAATAAAGCGCCATAACCCTCTGGGTGTGGTGCTGTAATGTGGTGTGCATCAGAGGAAAAACCTCCACCGATTAACTCAGCATATATTTTCGCGCCACGCGCTTTAGCGTGTTCGTATTCTTCCAAAATGAGGGCGCCTGCACCTTCTCCTACCACGAAACCATCGCGATCAACGTCATAAGGACGAGATGCCGTTGCTGGATCATCATTACGCGTAGACATGGCGTGCATTGCAGTGAAACCCCCTACTGAAGCAATGGTCACAGGCGCTTCTGAACCACCCGTTACACATACGTTAATACGTCCGGTACGAATGTAGTTGAAAGCATCAATGATTGCGTTGTTCGCTGAAGAACAAGCGGAAACAGTGACGTAGTTAGGGCCACGGAATCCGTTGCGGATAGAGATTTGGCCAGAAGATGAATCTGCAATCATCTTAGGGATAAAGAATGGATTGATTTTAGGTGTTCCGTCTCCTTGTCCGAAATAGATCATTTCGTCTTCAAAAGTCTTTAAACCACCAATACCTGATCCCCAGATAACGCCTACTTTGTTTTTATTCAAGGTTTCCATGTCAAAATTCGCATCAGCGATGGCCTCATCAGCCGCCACTACAGCGTATTGAGTGAATGGATCCATTTTACGAGCCTCTTTAGCATTAATAAAATCTTCTACCTTGAAGTTCTTTAATTCACAAGCAAAACGAGTTCTGAATTTTTCCGCATCGAATTTTGTGATGGGTCCACAACCGCTTACGCCGTTTTTTAATCCATCCCAATATTCACTAACTGTGTTCCCGATGGGGGTTAGGGCGCCTAAGCCCGTGACAACTACTCGTTTTAACTCCATATTCTTGTTATTTATGAATCTGCTTAAAATAAAAAATGTCAATTAGTTCGAGAAATCCTATGGAAAAATCCACCTGATTACTGTTTACCAATTGACATAATTTTTATGGTTGCTTCGATTACTTTGCGTTCTCTTCCAAATAAGAAATAGCTTGGCCTACTGTTTGGATGTTCTCCGCTTGATCATCTGGAATAGAAACAGAGAATTCTTTTTCGAATTCCATGATTAACTCAACTGTGTCTAGAGAGTCAGCTCCCAAATCGTTTGTGAAAGACGCCTCAGGAGTAACTTCTGATGCTTCTACACCTAATTTTTCAACGATGATGCTTTTTACTTTTTCTGCAATATCTGACATTTTAATATTATTTTGGGGTTCAAAAACGATGCAAAGATTAGAATTAAAGTTGAATTTATCAAACAAATTCCATTCTAATTAGCCTGTTCTAGGCTGTTTGCTTTAAAAACAAAGCGAAGCAGCCCCTAAAAGACCTGCGTCATTACCTAATAAGGCTTTTTTAATGGTTAATTTTTCCAAGTAAGCTGGTGTTAACCAATAATTTAATTGCTTCTCCATACTCGGTAAAATAAAGTCATAAGAGGCTGATAATCCGCCACCTATGAAAATATTTTTGATATCTAGGATACGAATTAAGGAAACTAACATATCCCCTAATAAGGATCCCACTTCATTCCAAATAGCTAAAGCTAATTCATCTCCCTCTTCTGCTCCCACCACTAAGGCAGTCGTAGAAATAGTCCCATCGGCAGGAAGCGACGTTTTTCCGGTATAGGCAGCGCGCATTGCCGTTGCCATTTGTAATAACTCTTTTTTACCTACATTTCGCTCTAATACCTTACCGTCGCGGGAAGGTACGTGACCTGGTTCCATCGCATTCCCATCCCCACCTAAGAATATTTTACGGTCGATAACAGCAGCGCCACCCACACCTGTTCCTAAGGTAATGAAAATGAAATCCTCTGGCATGGTAGCCTTTTCAGGAGAGAAATAAAATTCCCCTAAAGCAGCTGCGTTCGCATCGTTTTCCATGAAGAACGAATGTTCAGGAAAACGCTTTTCTAGCATTTCAATCATAGGTGAGCCATCGATTTCGGGGATAGCCGTTATCTCGATTAGGGTGCGACGATCCTTCGTCAAGATACCTGGTAGACCGATTCCTACTTTTTTGACATTCTTGTGTTGGTACAATTGCAATGCAATCGCATCCGCTAAACGCTCTAAAAAATGGTGTGATTCTCTCCAGGTAGCAGTATCGTAACTTTGAAAATTGTTGATTTGACCTGTGTCTGCGTGGACGATTCCCATTTTAACGCCGGTTCCACCTACATCGATTCCTAAGTATTCTGCTGCCATAAGTTTGATTTATTGAACTACGAAATTGCCGATTTTTGACGTGAATTTCAAATCAAATGTGGCTTAACTGTAAATTTGCTCGATTTTTTCAAGAATTTGCGTTACTGCGGGGCATATAAGCGCATTTTTCTGCGTTAATCCTAAAATCCCCATCATATTCTTTCGATCCGTATGGGGGTATTCTCGGCAGGCTTTGGGGCGGTGATCATAGATTCCACAGGTATTATCTTGTAGATCTAAAAAAGGGCATGGGGCTTGAGGGTATACCCAATCCCCATCTGAATCTTGGACGAGATAGGCATCCAAGAAAGCGGACGTTTTCATTTTAAATAAATGGGAAACGCGCTGGATATCCGTATCATTCCACATAGGACTTGTGGTGCGGCAGCAATTGCCGCAAGTAAGGCAATCCGTTTTTTCAAACACCTCATCATGCGCTTGCAAAAACTGCTGGTCCAAATTCTTAGGCTTGCGCGCCACTAAACGTTGAATCAGTTTTCGAAAAGAGGGGTCTTTAGTTTTCGCCATGGAAGCAAGAACGGCAGCGAGCCTCATAGGACTCAGTTTCTCCTAATAAAACGGTTTGTTGTTGCTCCACTTTGCGGTACGAATAATGGGCGGCTGCGCCACAGTTCACACAAACAGCATGTACTTTGGTGACAAATTCTGCGATAGCCATTAATCCCGGCATAGGCCCAAAAGGATTGCCCTTGAAGTCCATATCCAATCCTGCTATAATAATTCGCTTACCTTGATTAGCTAGCGTATTGCAAACCTCTACGATGTTCTCATCGAAGAATTGTACTTCATCTAACCCAATCACATCGCAATCGCCAGCTAGTAATAGTATTTCACCGGAGTTATTGACGGGTGTGGACCGGATGGAATTTTGGTTGTGGGAAACAATATCCTCATCGTGGTAGCGGGTATCGGCCATCGGTTTGAAGATTTCGACCCGCATTTGGGCAATTTTTGCGCGTTTCAAACGACGAATCAGTTCTTCTGTTTTACCAGAGAACATTGAACCGCATATCACTTCGATCCAACCAGCAGGTGGATTGCGTTCAGCAGATTTGGAATGGGTAGGTTCTAAAAACAAGGGCGTAAAAAGCCCCTGAAATGGCATTCAGGGGCTGTAATTGTAGTTTATTTAGATGAGAATGTCGCTGAGAAATATTCGCGGTTCATGCGCGCGATGTTCTCAATCGAAATTCCTTTAGGGCATTCAGCTTCGCAAGCACCGGTATTTGAACAAGCACCAAATCCTTCTTCATCCATCTGAGCCACCATGGCTTGTGCACGATTCGCAGCTTCCACTTTACCTTGTGGCAATAGGGCTAACTGAGAAATCTTGGCTGAGGTAAACAGCATCGCTGATGCATTCTTACATGCTGCTACGCAAGCTCCGCAACCGATACACGCCGCTGCTGCGAATGCCTCGTCAGCATCCTCTTTAGGAATAGGTAAATTGTTTGCATCCTGAGCGTTACCCGTATTTACTGAAACGAAACCTCCTGCCGCGATGATGCGGTCAAAAGCAGAACGGTTCACGACTAAGTCCTTAATTACCGGGAACGCACTCGCTCTCCAAGGTTCTACGGTAATTGTTTCACCATCTTGGAACGAACGCATGTGTAATTGGCAAGTCGTAACACCACGGTTTGGTCCGTGAGGACGACCGTTAATGTACATCGAGCACATACCGCAAATACCTTCACGGCAATCGTGGTCAAATGCTACCGGATCATCTCCTTCTTCGATCAAACGGTTGTTTAACACGTCAATCATTTCCAAAAATGACATATCTGTGGAGATACCACTCACCTGATAAGTTTCGAACTTACCGGCTACGTTAGCATTTTTTTGTCTCCAAATTTTGAGTGTCAGGTTTAAATGTCCTTCCATTGTATCGAATTATTTATAAGATCTTTGAGCAATTTTGATGTTTTCGTATTTCAATTCTTCTTTGTGAAGTTTGAAAGTCGATTGTTTTTCGTATTCCCAAGCCGCTACATAAGCATACTTTTCGTCATCACGAAGGGCTTCCCCGTCTTCTGTTTGGTATTCTGTACGGAAGTGACCTCCACAACTTTCGTTGCGATCTAAGGCATCAATACACATTAACTCACCTAATTCTAAGAAGTCTGCCACGCGGCCTGCTTTCTCTAATTCAGGGTTTAGGTTATCGATTTCACCTGGAATCTTCACATCTGACCAGAATTCTTTTTGCAAGGCTTGAATTTCCTTAATAGAAGCTTTCAAACCTTCTGCATTACGAGCCATACCGCACTCATCCCACATGATCTTTCCTAAACGCTTGTGGAAGTAATCCACTGGCTTCGTCCCTTTGATGTTCATTAAGGTTTCTAAACGATCACGTACCGCTTTCTCTGCCGCTACGAAATCTTCTGAATCCGTAGAAATCGCTGGTGTACGAATCTCGGAAGCTAAGTAAGCACCGATTGTGTAAGGAATTACAAAATAACCATCCGCTAAACCTTGCATCAAGGCTGATGCTCCTAAACGGTTCGCGCCGTGATCAGAGAAGTTAGCCTCTCCTAAAGCATATAAGCCAGGAACTGTAGTCATTAAGTTATAATCTACCCAAAGTCCACCCATCGTGTAGTGAACCGCTGGATAAATACGCATAGGCACCTCGTATGGATCTTCACCCGTAATTTGCTTATACATATCAAACAAGTTACCGTATTTCTCTTTTACGACTGCTTTACCCATCGCTTGAATCTCTTCGTCTGATGGATTGTGCATATTGTTTTTATTTGCTTCTGCTTTTCCGTAACGGATGATCGCTGCAGCATAGTCTAAGTAAACCGCCATTTTAGACGTACCTACACCATAACCTGCATCGCAACGCTCTTTCGCAGCACGTGAAGCTATATCTCGTGGTACTAAGTTACCGAAGGCAGGATAACGACGCTCTAAGTAGTAATCTCTTTCGTCTTCTGGAATCTCATTCGCTTTGCGATTATCGTTTTGTTTCTTAGGAACCCAAATACGACCATCATTACGAAGGGATTCAGACATCAAGGTTAATTTCGACTGGTGATCGCCAGAAACCGGGATACACGTAGGGTGAATCTGTGTGTAACAAGGGTTAGCAAAGAAGGCACCTTTTTTGTGCGCTTTCCAAGCGGCTGTTACGTTCGATCCCATCGCGTTAGTAGACAAATAGAATACGTTTCCGTAACCACCTGTACATAATAAAACGGCGTGTCCAAAGTGACGCTCTAAAGCTCCTGTTACTGAATCACGAGCAATGATACCACGCGCTTTTCCGTCGATTGTTACGACATCTAGCATTTCGTGACGCGTATACATTTTTACGTTACCCATTCCCACTTGGCGTTGCAAAGCAGAATAAGCACCTAATAATAATTGCTGTCCCGTTTGACCAGCTGCGTAAAACGTACGTTGTACTTGCGTTCCACCAAATGAACGGTTAGAAAGCAATCCGCCGTATTCACGAGCGAAAGGAACCCCTTGCGCTACGCATTGGTCGATAATGCTTCCTGATACTTCCGCAAGACGGTGAACGTTTGCTTCACGTGCACGGTAGTCTCCACCTTTAATGGTATCGTAGAATAAACGGTAAACCGAGTCTCCATCGTTTTGGTAGTTCTTCGCTGCATTGATACCCCCTTGTGCGGCGATTGAGTGCGCACGACGTGGAGAATCTTGGAAACAGAATACTTTCACTTTATATCCTAATTCAGCTAACGATGCAGCGGCAGAAGCACCTGCAAGGCCTGAACCCACGACGATGATTTCTAAGCTACGTTTGTTCGCAGGGTTTACTAGGGAAACGCTGGAACGGTATTTGGTCCATTTGTCGGCTAATGCGCCTTCTGGAATTTTGGCATCTAATTTTGTCATATCAATCGAATCGCTGAAATATTATTGAATCAAATGGAAATAAAAGGCAATCGGCATTGCAGCAAAAACAGCTGGAATAACGATAGAGAAAATTGCTCCGATCGTTTTGATCGTAGGCATATACTTAGGGTGGTTCCATCCAATGGATTGGAAAGCACTCGAGAAACCATGTAATAAGTGGTAACCAAGCGAAATGCATCCTAACACATAAACGATAACCACAACTGGATTCATGAACACCGCTTGCATCTCTGCATATAACGTATGGTCTTCTAAGCCCTCCGTTAATCGAGAGAAGTACCAAAAATGCTTCAAGTGAAGGATTAAAAACAATAACAATAAAGTTCCTAAAAGTCCCATAGAACGAGAATACCACTTGCTATTAGCAGCGCCATCTACTACCGCATAGGCCACAGGACGTTTTGATTTATTTTCAAACCAAAGACGAAGTCCGTCATAGATGTGTAATAATAAACCTGCGAACAACACAATCTCCATCGTGCGGATAACCGGATTTGTTCCCATAAACTCTGCCCCTTCATTAAAAGCCACTCCACCATCATTCAGGAAGATTAAGGCGTTCAAACTGCAGTGAACTAACAGGAAGCTGATTAAAAACAGGCCTGTAATGGCCATCAGGAGCTTTTTCCCGAGAGATGAATTAAGTGATTTTGCTAACCAAGCCATAAATAATTGTATTTGTTAAAAGGAAATAAAAATAAACGAACAGGTTCGATTTTTTTAAGCTACCAAAACTACAATCGAATCGCCGCTCTATCAAATTTAAAACGTAAAAAATCCATTTTTTTTGAAAAAAGGAATTGCCTTCTTAACTTACAGCTAATCAAAAATGTTTTATGCTCATTAAAAGATTAGGTCTTTATTTCTTGTTTTTGTGCGGACTAAATTTTGTTGCACAGGCAACCCACTTAAAGGGTGGGGAGATCACGGTAAAGCGGGTTTCCGATAAAACATTAACCTTTGAGTTCACGCTAACTACCTACACGGAAAATAACCGGGCGAATGTGGAGCAGAATTCGGTGAATTTCTGTTTTGGAGATGGTTCATCCCTATTATCAGCTCGTCGTTCTGCAGGCTACCCCATTAATTTAGGAAATGGGACCATGAAAAACGTCTACAAAATACAGTATACCTATCCCGCTGCTTCCCTGTTTTACAAAGTGTCTGTGGCCGTTCCTAATCGAAATGATGGGGTATTAAATATCACTCGCTCTGTAGATGTACCCTTTTATGTGGAGACGATTTTCTCCATAAATGCGGGTTTAGGCCTTAATTCAACTCCTGTATTATTAAATCCGGCGGTAGATTTAACGGCGGTGGTGGGGCAGCCCTTTATTCATAATTCCAATGCGGTAGATGCGGAGGGAGATTCTTTGGCCTACCGATTATCGGTATCCAGAACTGGGACCGAATTAACTTGTGATCCTGCCAGTAGAGGATTATTAGCTCCTAATTTCAAACAACCTAATGAAGTTTCTGCGACGCCATCCTCTTTTACCATTAATGCCAAAACAGGTGATTTAGTCTGGAGATCCCCTCAAGAAGTAGGACTTTACAACTGTGCCTTTATTATTGAAGAATGGAGAAATGGTGTCAAGATTTCGGAGACTGTTCGGGATATGCAAATTGAGGTGAAGGATTTGGATAATAGAGGACCTTTGTTAACGGTACCTGCTGATGTCTGTATCCAAGCCGGAACGCGCATAAATCAAACAATAACCGCTATAGACCAAGTTTCCAAAACGGGACGAGTGGATCCTATATCCATCACGAGCAGTGGTAATGTATATGCCATTGATACGACCTATTCAGTGAAACCACCTAATGCCACTTTCTCTTCAGCCGCGCGTCAGACAGCTCTAACTGCTGTTGGAACCTTTAATTGGCAAACTGACTGTGTGCATATTCGAAAAGAGGGATACGATGTCTTCTTCAAGGCGGAAGATTTTCCCCCTGTAACGAGTGCGGGGGTAGCCAATTTAGTGGATAGTAAGATTTGGAATATTCGTGTACTTGCGCCAGCTGTGAAAAATGTAACTGCCACAGCTGGTGTTGGTACCACTATCGCGCTAAGATGGTCGACCTATTCGTGTACATTACCTAACGCAAGATTGATTTTATACCGTAAACAAGGTGCCTGCGATGCCATCGTTAATGCGAATTGTGCTACAGGAATGACAGTATCTGGTTACACAGAACTAGCTCGATTACCTATCACCGCTACGACTTACACAGATAATGCAATTGTAAAAAATACGAATTACTCCTATGTGCTAGTAGTGGCCTTCACGAATTCGAAAGGAGTGGACGATTTTAGCCCTATGTCGAATTCGGCTTGTTATTTAATTGCCAGCGCTTCACCTATCATGACGAATGTCTCTGTACTTAAAACGAGTACGACGGCAGGGGAGAACCTAGTACGTTGGACGCGTCCTGTAAAATTAGATACTTTACAATATCCAGGGCCGTATAGTTATCAATTAATGCGGGCCATCGGAACAGGGACTTTTGGAGCCATTGGCTCTCCTATAACGGCATCTATCCGCACAGCAGTAAACGATACAACTTATACGGACACTGGTTTAAACACTTCCGCATTGACCTACCGTTACCGAACGGATTTCTATTATACCTTAAATGGCGTACGCACTTTATTAGAGTCGCCTACTCCGGCATCTAATGTGCGATTAAGTACGCAAGTAGCCATCGCCTCTGTAAAATTAGCTTGGTCTGCTACTGTACCATGGTCAAATGAAAACAAAGTTCACCGTGTATACCGTGAAACGCCACGTGGATCAGGTATTTTTAACCGTATTGCTGACGTGCCGGTGACGACGGCAGCGACCTTTAAATACGTAGATTCAGGAGCAGATACCTATGCGGCAGATGGAACGTTTTCAGTCGCGATGAAGACGGATTCATCTTATTGTTATTATGTGGAAACCTTGGGTTCGTATGGGCCAGGATTGCCAGCAATGGAATTGATTAATAAATCGCAAATTATTTGTGGCATTCCACAGACAGACATTTTCCCTTGTCCGCCTGCTTTGCAGTTGTATACGGTGGATTGCGCCTCCTTAGATGCAAAAGCGGATTGTTCATTCAGCAGTTTTACGAATCAGCTTACTTGGACGCCTACGGTCTCTGGTGTTTGTGATCCGGATATTGTGAGTTATAAGATATATTATGCCAAAGACCCTTCGTCTGCCTATACCTTATTAGCCACTGCATCTACGTTAAATTTCTCGCATATTCTCCAAAACTCTTACCGTGGTTGTTATTATGTGACCGCTGTGAGCGCTTTAGGCAAAGAGAGTGCGGCAAGTAATAAGATTTGCGTAGAGAACTGTGCTTCATTTGACTTGCCTAACTTATTTAGCCCTAACGGCGATGGCCTGAATGATTCCTTTAAGCCGATGCGTTGTCCACGCTTTGTGAGTTCAGTAACCTGTAAAATCGTGGATCGAAATGGTCAGCTGATTTATCAATATGCTGGTCCTTTGGCTGGTTTTGGATGGAATGGAACGGATGCTAATGGAGTTCAAATGTCAGCCTCTTCTTATTTCTATACCTGCGATGTGGTCTTCGATTTGTTTGATAAGTCGGTACAAAATAAGAGTCTCAAAGGCTGGGTAGAATTAGTACGTTAACATGGAGGGAATCGTTTTAATCGATGGCTCTTGCCGCTTTTGTCGCTTCTGCTCGAAGCTGCTGCAGCGGATGGTAAATGGCCATCTGCCCATCATTCCCGAGTCCTCTTTTTCAGATTTTACGCTTCCGGACATCGACAGCATCAAATATGTGGTAGGAAAGGAGGTCTATGTGAAGTCGGATGCCCTATCGCGCATTTTAGTTCACTCGCATTGGTATTTTCAACCGCTGCGTATCGTGTTTTTTTTGCCTACACGCCTATTAGATGTAGGCTATGATTGGGTGGCGAAGAATCGATTATTTTGGGGTAAGTCGGTGGACGATTGTGCCATTTAGGGCTTTTGGTCTATCTTTGTAAAAATTAAAATATCAAAAACTCTTTATGAAAGCATATATTTTTCCAGGTCAAGGTTCTCAGTTTCCAGGAATGGCAAAGGATCTTTACACGAATTTTCCAGTAGCAAAACAGATCATCGATGAGGCGGATGCGATCCTAGGCTTTTCTTTATCTTCTGTGATGTTTGAGGGGACAGAAGAGGAATTGAAGCAAACGAAAGTGACACAGCCTGCGATTTATTTGCATTCTATTTTGATCCCTAAATTAGGGAAAGACTTTGCTCCATCGATGGTAGCAGGTCACTCATTAGGAGAATTCTCAGCCCTTGTTTCCGCAGGTGGCTTAAGCTGGCAAGATGGATTGCGATTAGTATACCAAAGGGCCTTAGCGATGCAAAAGGCTTGCGAAATCGAGCCAAGCACCATGGCCGCCGTTTTAGGCTTGCCTGATGCAACCATTGAAGAAATTTGCAACGCTTACGGTCCATCTGTTGTAGCGGCAAACTTTAACTGCCCAGGACAAGTTGTGATCTCTGGATCGGTGGAGGGAATCGAAGCAGTAGGAGTTCAATTGAAAGAAGCAGGAGCGAAGCGCGTATTACCATTGCCAGTAGGAGGTGCATTCCACTCTCCTTTTATGGAACCTGCACGTGTGGAATTAGCCGCGGCTATCGAAGCAACGGAAATCGTTCGCCCTATTTGCCCTATCTTCCAAAACGTGAATGCCAAACCGTCTCAAGACCCAGCAGAAATCAAAGCGAACCTTATCTCTCAATTAACAGGCGCCGTTCGTTGGACGCAGTCCGTTGAGGCCATGGTAGCTGCAGGGGCTTCGGAATTTATCGAATGTGGACCGGGCAAAGTATTGCAAGGCCTTGTGCGTAAAATTCACGCGGAGGCGGTTGTTTCTTCGATGGAGTTGGTATAAAAATAATTGAATTTGATGCGCTGATTGTGAGCGCTTAAGCGGAAAACAACGGAAATAATTCAATTATTTTTTTGGTAACGTTTGATAATTTGGGCTCAAGCCCTTACTTTTGCATCAGATTTTGGAATTGACCTATGGTGTAATGGTAACACACCAGTTTTTGGTTCTGGTTTTCTAGGTTCGAGTCCTGGTAGGTCAACAGAATTTTTAAGAAGCGCATCTTACGATGCGCTTCTTTTGTTTTATATCTAAATCATCTTCATCATCTTCTCCAGTCCCGTTTTCGCTACCTTCAGCGGATCTTGTGCCCAAAGTTCCTTGTTGAATAATTCCAACGATAGAATAACCGGTTTTTCTGATGGCTTTAAGCGCTTGATGATTTCCTTGATGGGAGCTTCTCCGTCACCTGCATATATGCGATCACCGTCCGTGATGGAGGTAGGTTTGATGGAAGTGACATAGTCATTAACATGGAAGACGTCAATCGAGTTTTCTCCTACGAGGTGGAGGCAGTCGATGGAGGATTCCCCTTTATAAATGTGGAATACGTCTAATAAAAGTTTGGCGTTGGATTGACCCGCTTCAGCTGCGACAAAAAGTACATCAGCGACGCGGTTTAGGTTTTTCGAGTGACCCCACATTTCTAATTGGGGTGTTACACCGGTGCTAACCCCTAAATCAAGGATGGCACGGTAGCGTTCAGCGGCGCGGCGAAGGTCGAGGCCAGGTTCTTTGGTGGCGCCCATGGGAGGAGCAGCGGTACGGAAACAGCCTAATTGTGCGAGCATATCCATCTCGCGTTTCATTTGTTCCAAACCTTGTTTGCGTGTTGCTTCGTCATCTACAATCCATTGGGCGAAGCCGATGGCGTTTTGGATCTTAATTCCCAGATCATCGATGCGCTTCTTCGCTTCTGCAAGTGTTCCGCCTGATTTTAAATAGGCCTCAAGTGTAGGTACCCAAATCTCACAATGCTGAAAGCCAGCCGCGGAGGCGACTTCGAGCTCTTTGATGAGTCCTAACTTTTGGCCCATAATCGTACTCATATTCAGCGAGAACTCGAATTTATGAGCTTTTGCAACAGGTGCCGCGGAGGCAGCTGAAGGTAAAAAGGCCGCTCCTGCAGCGCTTCCGGATGCAATCAATAAATCGCGGCGACTAATGTTTGTCATAGTTATAGGTTTATTTCGCCTAGCTTCTCGTAGGAGAGAATCATCGAGCGAACATTATGGTAATTTATTTTCCAGTTATGGGCCATGTGGCGCCAAATCGGTTTCCCTTCACGGGTCATCAACGGCCACCATTCACCCGTATTTCGGTTAATCATTTTATCGAATATAAATCGATGGACTTGTTTGTATGCTTTCAAGAACTGCTCGTCTTTCGTTAATAGATAGGCATCCAGCATCCCGATGAGCATTTCGGCCTGTTGCCAAAATTCTTTTTCTACATCCGTAGGTCCGCCACTGTGCGATCCTTCCACGTATACTCCGCCGTGTTCCCAGTCGATGCCATTTTCCATCGAATGGTAGAAAGCCTTTTTGATGTTGTCCAAATAGGGTGCCACATCAATCTTGCCCACTTTCAATGCGTGCAACAACAACCAGCCAAATTCAGCATTATGTCCATAAGAAGTATTGTCTACGGCAGAGGCTTTTTGGCCTCCATCCTGAAAGCGATCCCAGCCCCACACAATATCGAATTTAATTTGTGGTGCTACGCTCCAGTCAGCCCAAAACTGGGGAATACCCGTTCCGGTTTTGGGGTCCATAATTTTATGAATCAAAATATCAATCGACTCTTGTAGTTTTCTACGGTGAATCTCTTTTCCACTCGCCTCATACAAGGTCGTGAATGCTTCCATCAAGTGCATGTGTACATCTAACGTCTTGCGATCCCCGCCCGGTGAACCTGGTCCCATGAGCGACCAATCTTCTGCAAAGAATTCCCAGTATCCTCCATAGTGGGTATCGACAGCATATTTTTGGAGTAGATCAAAAACCTTCTCCGCATAGGCTAAACCCACCGGATCCCCCGTTGCCAAGGTATATTCACTCAGCGAATAAATGGCAAAACTATGTCCATACCCAATCTTCTGCTTATTCGTCGGTTCTCCTGCCCGATTGACCATCCAATAGAATCCACCATGCTCCACGTCCCACATTTTGTCCAGTAAAAAGCGAACTCCATGAGCAGCCATCGCTTTCATGATCTCCCCTCCAAATCCATGGCGATACGCCTGCGAATAAGTGAAAACGGAACGAGTCATCGCAATCAGCGACTTTTCATCATCTCCCGCATCATTCCCAAACTCATCGAAATGCGTAATAAAACCACCCTGTTTTTGATCCATGGTGCGTTGAATCCAAAAAGGCAATAAAGCGCCCTCCGTATATTCCTTGATTTCCGACCTAAGTGATTGAATGTTCATGGTGTAATTGTCTAATAGCGTCCGGACTTGCGGAGCCGGTTTCGCCTATTTGATGAATACTGATATGTACAGCTAAAGAAGCAAATTCACACGCTTCCTCTACCGAGGCCCCGGCAGCTCTCGCCGCCGAAAACCCAGCCACCACCATATCTCCGGCACCTACTGTATCGATGGGGCCTTTCACAGGGAAAGCAGGTTGGTGATGAAATTCTTCTGAGCTGGCGTATACCATTCCTTTTTCACCTAGGGTGACTAAGACCGGTTTATTTCTAGTGTTAGCCCAGGCTCGGATATTTTCAAGGTTTGCGGGCTTTTGCTGTATTTTAATAAACTCGGCCTCATTTACTTTCAATGGCAGGTTTTTAGCATGGCTACCTAAGCTGCGCAGATCTGCTAAGGCTTGTTGATTACTTAGCGATTCGATGTGCTTCGCTTGCAAAAGGGGAATGCTAAATTGTTCATTCAAGATGATCCAATCGAACGTATTAACATGCAAAGTCGCTAGCAGTGCTGAGGTATGCAACTGAAATTGCGATGATCTCGTCCCAAAATCAATCCGATTGAATTCCTCCACGTTTCGAAGCGGTTTTGAATATGTAGGGGTGTCTATATCCGCTAAATGTATGTTTGTGTCATCGATTCCTAGGGTCGCCATTTGGTGAGCCATCTCCCTTCCAAAAAGATCATCTCCACGCACCCCAAAAGCAGCAACTTGTGCGCCTAAGATGGCTAGGTTTTTAGCTACATTACCCGCGCCACCTAAATAAGCCCGCGGCTTCGAAGCGAGATGCACTTCTTTTGCCGTTTCGAGGGAGAATTCACCGGTAGAGGTTTGAAGGTCGAAATAGAAGTCCAAGGCAAAATCCCCCATAACTGCCATACGCAGCTGTTGGATTCGAGCCAAAATGGTCTCTAATCTTTCGGAGTTCATGTAGGATAGGTTTAGCTAAATTTTCATCGAAAAATAGGGATATTTTCTTTAATTTTGATCATCTATTCATTCTAATTCATTTTTGTTTTGGCACTAATCAAATCAATCTCTGGCATACGTGGTACCATCGGTGGAAAACCGGGTGAAGGTTTAAGTCCTATCGACGTTGTTACTTTTGCGGCGGCTTATGGCACTTGGTTAAAGAAAAAAGGACATCCTTCTAATTCGATTGTTCTAGGTCGTGATGCGCGAATCTCCGGAGAAATGGTCAGTTCCTTAGTAGCGAATACTTTAATCGGATTAGGGTGGAATGTACTGGATATAGGTCTTTCTACCACGCCAACCGTTGAATTAGCGGTGCCATGGACGAAAGCAGCGGGTGGAATTATCATCACCGCTAGCCACAATCCAGCACAATGGAATGCCTTGAAATTATTGAACGATCGCGGAGAGTTTATCTCGGACCAGGATGGAAAAGACTTGTTAACCATTGCAGAAAACCAAGATTTCGATTTCGCGGACGTGATGAAATTAGGTCAATTGACACAAGATGACAGCTTCTTACAACAACACGTGGATCATGTGTTGGGCTTGAGCTGGGTGAATAAATCGGTGATTGAGAAGGCGAACTTCCGTGTCTTAGTGGATGCGGTGAATTCTACCGGTGGAATCGTAGTACCTATGTTGTTGAAGGCCTTAGGAGTTCAGCAGGTGGACGTAATTTTTGGAGAAGCAACAGGTCACTTTGGCCATAACCCAGAACCACTTCCAGAGAATTTAACCGAGATGATCTCGAAAATGAAAGGTGGCAACTACGATTTAGGAATCGTGGTGGATCCTGATGTGGATCGCCTTTGCTTTATTTCAGAGGATGGAACGCCTTTTGGCGAAGAATATACCTTAGTGGCGGTGGCTGATTACGTACTTTCTGTGAAGCCTGGTAATACCGTTTCTAATCTTTCCTCTACACGTGCTTTAGCGGATGTGACGCGAAAAGCAGGTGGCGAATATTTCGCTGCGGCGGTAGGAGAGGTGAATGTGGTCACTCAGATGAAAGCAGTAAACGCGATTATTGGTGGCGAAGGAAACGGAGGCGTAATCTTCCCTGAGTCGCATTATGGACGTGATTCCCTGGTGGGAATCGGATTGTTCTTGACGCATTTGGCAAACAAAGGCATCAAAGCATCGGAATTACGTGCCAGTTATCCAGCATATGTGATTTCTAAAAACAAAATCGAATTATCCGCTGACCTGAACGTCGATTTAATCCTCGCGACGGTGGCTGAAAAATACAAGAATGAGCAGGTTAATACAATCGATGGCGTGAAAATTGACTTCCCAGACCGCTGGGTTCATTTGCGCAAATCGAATACGGAACCGATCATTCGCATTTACGCGGAGGCATCTTCGGAGGCTGAGGCAGATACGCTTGCTCAACAAATTATAGACGTGATCACGGAGATCGCGAAAGCTTAAATGGTAGAAAAAACACCTATTTACCTAGACAACGCGGCGACCACTCCGGTGGATCCGGCGGTTTGGGCTGAGATGCAGCCTTATTTTGAGAATTTTACCGCGAATCCCTCGTCGATTCACTCCCACGGACGTCAAGCGAAAGTGGCTGTGGAAAAGGCGCGTAAAACCATTGCGACTTTATTGAATGCCTCGCCATCCGAGATTTTCTTTACCTCAGGTGGAACGGAAGCAGATAATACCGTTTTGCAATCGGCCGTTTTGCACGGTGGATGCAAGGTGATCATCACCTCGCCCTTAGAACACCACGCAGTTTTGCATACGGCGGAGGCCTGGGCGAAACTGGGTTTAGCTGAATTGAAATTAGTTCGCGTGAATCCAGATGGGGCGATTGATTTAGCGCATTTGGAAGAATTATTGGCCTCTTCTGAGAAGGCCATCGTGAGTTTGATGCACGGGAATAACGAGATTGGTAATTTATTGGATTTGAACGCAGTGGGAGACCTTTGTGAGCAATACGATGCCTTATTTCATTCGGATACCGTCCAAACCATGGGTCACTACAAACACGATGCTTCGGCCTTAAAAGTCCATTTTATGGTGGGTGCTGCACACAAGTTCCACGGCCCTAAAGGTATCGGTTTCTTGTATGCAAAGGCCGGAACGAAATTCAGCCCATTGATGCACGGGGGTGCGCAAGAGCGAAATCAGCGCGGAGGTACGGAAAATGTGTATGGGATGATTGGTATTGCCAAAGCCCTTGAAATGGCCTACGCGGGGATGGATGAACATGCAACCTACATCAAAGGTTTGAAAGCCTATTTCATCGATGGATTACAAAAGCAATTCCCGGGTATTTCCTTCAATGGAGCCTCTGGAGATGTTGAAAATAGTTTGTATACAGTATTGAACGTACGCTTCCCATCGGTGGCGGACGGCGATATGCTGTTATTTCAATTGGATATTGAGAAGATTTCGGCTTCTGGTGGTAGCGCTTGCTCAAGTGGAACTTCGGTGGGTTCGCACGTATTGTCTGCCTTAAATCCGACAGCGACGGGTGCTGCCGTTCGTTTCTCGTTTAGCAAAAATAATACCCGAGCGGAGATCGATCGGGTATTAGAAGTTTTGAAAAAAATCGTGGCCTAGTAGGCGCGAGCAAAGATTACTCTGCGGCTGGAAGGTGCTCCTGTAAGGATGCATTTTCCAGCTTCTTCTTTTGCATCTAGTGGAATACAACGAATCGTCGCTTTCGTCAATTCTTTAATTTTCTCTTCCGTCTCAGATGAACCATCCCAGTGGGCAGAAAGGAATCCGCCGTCTTCGATTTTTGCCGTGAATTCTTCCCAGCTGTTTACCTCGAACGTATTCGCTGTCCTGAAATCAAGGGCTTTTTGGAAGATATTGCGTTGAATGTCTTCTAACGTATCTACAATTACATCCTCAATTCCCTCAAATGGCATGCTTGTCTTCTCTCGTGTATCACGACGCGCTAATTCAATCGTGCCATTTTCCATATCCCGGTTACCAATCGCTAAACGTACCGGAACCCCTTTTAACTCGTATTCAGCGAATTTAAAGCCTGGGCTTTGGTTCTCAGCGATGTCAAACTTCACTGAAACACCACGCTTCTTCAATGCCTTCACTAATGGATTAATGCGCGATTTGATATTTTCTAATTGCTCTTCTCCTTTGTAGATCGGTACGATCACGACTTGAATAGGGGCTAATTTAGGAGGCAAAACTAATCCTTGGTCATCTGAGTGCGCCATGATTAAAGCCCCCATTAAACGCGTCGATACTCCCCAAGAGGTACCCCACACATAATCCAATTGGTTTTCCTTGTTAACGAATTTTACATCGAAGGCTTTGGCGAAGTTTTGGCCTAAAAAGTGAGACGTTCCCGCCTGCAATGCCTTTCCATCTTGCATCATCGCTTCGATACAATACGTTTCATCCGCTCCAGCAAAACGCTCGTTCGCCGTTTTAATTCCTTTCAAAACAGGCATCGCCATGAATGTCTCCGCGAATTCCGCATAGACTTCTAACATCTGCTCAGTCTCTTCGATGGCCTCTTGCTTCGTCGCATGAGCCGTGTGGCCCTCTTGCCACAAGAACTCTGCTGTGCGCAAGAACAAACGCGTACGCATTTCCCAACGAACCACGTTCGCCCATTGATTAATCAACAAAGGCAAATCACGGTAGGATTGAATCCAGTTCTTATATGTGGACCAAATCACCGTTTCCGACGTAGGTCTCACAATTAATTCTTCTTCTAATTTTGCGTCTGGATCGACGATTACTCCGCCACCATTCGGATCATTTTTTAAACGGTAGTGCGTTACGACAGCACATTCTTTAGCAAAACCCTCTACGTGTGAAGCCTCCTTAGAAAGGAACGATTTAGGGATAAAAAGAGGGAAATAGGCATTCGTGTGGCCAGTTTCCTTAAACATATCATCCAATGCGCGCTGCATTTTTTCCCAAATGGAATAGCCATAAGGTTTAATGATCATACAGCCTCTTACCGCAGAATTTTCAGCTAAATCTGCTCTCTTCACTAATTCGTTGTACCACTCAGAATAATTGTCTGCGCGGCTTGGTAGGGATTTACTCATAAATTATGTTAAAATCGTCATGTAATGTTCGTTTTTTCGTTTACTTTACGTTTAGAAAATGGAACGTTACAAAGATACGTTTTGTTGGGCTTTTAATTGACATCATCCGCTAAAAACCATGAAAAATCAATCTTTTGCTTATTTATTGCTTGTCGGATTTGGAATCCTTTCCAGCTGTGTGAATGTGACGAATAATTCGTACGCGTCAGATGATTTATACGATGAAGCGAATCGATCTGTTCAGATTGCCAAAGTGCAGGCCGCTAAAGCCGCTAAAGAAAAGAAATACCTTGATTTTCAAGATTTAGAGGATGAGGATGTGGAAGTGATTGAGGAAGAAGAAGGGCTAGCTCAGCAATCAACCTCACGCATTAATCCAAATTTATACGAATCAGCGTATCAACGTGGACTTTCAGATGGTTTATTCAATAGTCCTTATTTAGGATATGGATATAGATATACTCCATTCTCCTATTGGAGTCCTTCTTATTCATTCTTTGGGAGTCCATTTAGAACATTTGGGTTAGGTATTGGGGTATCTGTATTAAATCCATATTCCTTTTACAGTCCGTTCAATGATCCGTTTAATCCGTTTTTTGATCCATTCTATCGCCCATTCTACAGTCCTTTTTATGGATCGTTTTACAATCCTTATGGGTTTACTTCGATCTACAGGACGTATAATTATTACGGTCCGGGAGGAAATTACACCGGATATAATGGTCAATACCAAACGGGGGATTTGAGGGAACGTAGGAACTTTGGTCCACGTGAAGAGCGGTCAACTAACCGAAATTCAGGAGGGAATTATAGCAATTCTCCTCGTGGAGGAAATAATTCCTATAACACACAAGGTAACAACTTGCCACGGGTAAATACCCAACAAACCTATAGTTCAGGTTCTAGCAATCAACAATATGTGGCTCCTCGCCGTAATTCAAATTACGAGTACCGGTCTGCTCCTGTAGATGGAGGTTCGCAACGTACATACTCTGCACCTTCACCCTCTTATAGTAGTCCATCTGGAGGTGGTTCAAGCTCCGGAGGCGGTGGTGGAGGAGGTTCAAGTCGCGGTCCTCGTTAATTTACGATCATGAAAAAAGCTATTTTCTTATTTTTCAGCGTACTTACGCTGAACACGGCTGTGGCCCAAATCTATACTTATCCTAGTTTAGCGAAACAGTTTTCAACAAGCTACTCCTCAGGTACGGCGCGAATGCAGGCATTGGGTGGCGCGAACACTGCGCTTGGGGCGGACTTGAGTTCCATTACCGGTAACCCAGCGGGTTTAGGTTTGTATACTCGTTCAGAAGTCAATATGAGTTTAGCCTATACCGGGGTTCAAACCAAGTCTACCTATTTAAGTACGTCCAATGAAGCATCTGAAAGTCAAATTCAAATGCCTACGCTTGGAATGGTCATTTCCAGTAATAACCTAAGTGGAGGAGATTGGCATGGATCATTGGGTTTTGGTTATTCGCGTCAAGCCATTTTTATTCAACCCATTCAAATTTCGGGTACTAACAACCGCAGTTCTCTGTTAGATAACTTTATCGAAAAGGCGAACGATAAAGGTGCCACAGGTGCTAGTTTAGATGATGAATATGATTCCTATTCTGGCACGGCTTCATCTGCTGAGGCTTTGGCCTATCAAACGTATCTAATCAATCCAAATGCCACTTCAGCAGGCGTTCCATTCGAGCGTTTTCAGCCCTTATTGCCTACTAATCAATATGGCTCTGCTACTAATACAGGCGCATTAACTTCCTGGGATTTTGCCTATGGTGCATCCTATCGTGATAAATTATACTTAGGAGCAGCTATGCATTTTTCAAAAATAACAGCTAGTTCCTCGACGACTTGGGAAGATGAATTTGTGGGAGCAAAATATGTGGCTGGATTTCAATATGCCGAGACCTTATTAACCTCTGGATCAGGTATTGCTATCAGCCTAGGTGGAATTTATAAAGTCAATCCTTCACTTCGTTTATCTTTAGCTTTCAGGAGCCCTACCTATTATGACCAAATGAACGAGACATACGATGCGCGTTTATCACCTAACGTCATTGGAATCCCAGCTATTGGCTCCACCGGTAATCCCATCACGATTACGAAAGTGAATCCGATGCGGTTAACGACGAATGAATTTACCTACCAGTTATTAAGCCCGATGAAATTATCCGGAGGTTTCGCCTTTTTCTTTTCAAAAAAAGGATTCTTAACCGCGGATGTGGAATATGTAGGATATGGTGGAATGAAAGTCTATTCTGCTGAATTAGGTGGTTCTGCTAATCAAGCATTTCAGACGAAGTACAATGGCCAAATCTCCCGCAATTTTGAAGGTGCTTTGAATATTAAACTGGGATCTGAAATTCGGGTTTCTTCCTCTGTAAGTATTAGAGGTGGTGCGGCGATGTTTGGAAGCGGTTATGCCCCAAGTTATGACACCATCGATCGGAATGCCTTTCAATTCTCTGCAGGAATTGGCTACCGTAAATCGAATTATTACTTGGATTTAACAGCTATCCAGCGTACGCAAAAGGATGCGTATACGCCATATACACTTAAAAATGCGGCTGACTTCAGTTCGGCCACTTTAAGTTTGACTTCCACGCAATTTATGCTGGGAGGTGGAATCTACTTCTAAACGGGTAGGTATTGATCTAGTAGCCAAAGTAATTGGCTAACGGTGATTTCTCCGTCTACTTGAATATCAGCTTGTTGGTAGAAGGGTAGGCGCTCCTCGAACGTTTTTTTGATGGAGGCGATTACCACTTCTTCGCTTTGGGTTTTATCTAACAAAGGACGATTGTTGCCTTGAGCTTTATACAATCGAGTCGCTAAATCATTTACATCTACATTTAAAAAGATGCTAACTCCATTTTGTTTGATGAAGTCCATGTTGTCGTTAAAGCAAGGTACTCCGCCACCTGTCGCTATCACCATCGATTGATCTGGTTGAAATCCCCGCAGCGTCTTTTTTTCTATTTCGCGAAAATGCGCCTCGCCAAAATTCGAAAAAATCTCAGACACTGTCTTTTGTTCACGGGTCTCGATCAACTTATCCATGTCCATGAAGGAGTAACCAATATTCTTTGCTAATTCTTTACCCAAGGTACTTTTACCCGAGGAGGGCATTCCAACTAAATAGATATTCTTCATTCTGGTATTAATTCTAGGCTTTGTTGAATCTCATCCGCAGAGGG
>VFQS010000616.1_pt1:0-5000 | contig 37997 bp, 37 predicted proteins | sample 3512361 | NCBI WGS metagenome assembly VFQS01 (sample SAMN10412375, study PRJNA504923) | tailings metagenome | isolation source: Relicate 1 Philex TSF3 active mining | place: Philippines
TTAATGAAAATTTTTACCAACCAAAATTTTTATATAGATTACTATATAATATATATTAATATACAGAAAAAATTTTATAAACTTCATTTTTATATAATTAAAAAATTTTATGGCAATTCTTGTTAATTACTTTTTACTAGTTGGATTTTGCTTTGCACTTGCATCAGGATTATTTTTAGGATTAAAATCAATTAAATTAATTTAAAACTCTCAAATGCAAGATCAAATTCGGCAAGAGAAAATTATTGGGTCCAGACGTTTTAGTAATTATTTTTGGGCATCATTCTTATTTATAGGTGGAGTAATGTTTTTACTAGCAGGAATTTCAAGTTATATTAAAACTAATTTATTACCCTTTGGAAATACAATAGAATTAGTCTTTATACCCCAAGGAATTGTTATGATGTTTTATGGTACATTAAGTTTTGGATTAAGTACTTATATAATAGCAACATTATTTTGGGATATAGGAAGTGGTTATAATGAATATAATAAAGTTGAAAATCTTGTAAAAATTGTAAGAAAAGGATTTCCAGGAAAAAATAGAGAAATTCTTTTAACTTATCCCTTAAATAATATAAAGTCAATTGGAATAAAAATTTCAGAAGGGTTAAATCCTCAAAGAATAATTTATTTGTGCCTTAAAGATGAACGAAAAATTCCATTAACACCTGTTCAACAACCCGATTCAATTTCAGATTTAGAAGATCGAGCTGCTGATTTAGCTAAGTTCTTAGATTTAAAATTAGAAAATTTATAATATTTTTATTGCTTTTTATACCCGTGTAATTTTATAATTACAATATGCGGGCATAGTTTAGTGGTAAAACCTTAGCCTTCCAAGCTAATGATGGGGGTTCGATTCCCCCTGCCCGCTTTAGGTTAAATTTTTGAATGAGCAACAATCATTTTTTATAGGAGAATATTCATTATGTCTGGTGGATCTACAGGTGAACGTCCGTTTTCAGATATTATTACAAGTGTACGTTACTGGATTATTCATACTATTACAATTCCGTCGCTTTTTGTGTCAGGATGGTTATTTATTAGTACTGGATTAGCTTATGATGTTTTTGGAACACCACGTCCAAATGAATACTTTACTCAAGATCGTCAACAAGTTCCATTAGTCAACGATCGTTTTAGTGCAAAACAAGAATTAGAAGATTTAACTAAAGGTTTATAAGAGGTAAAAAAAATGACAAAAAATATTAATCAACCTGTAGCATATCCAATTTTTACTTTTCGTTGGTTAGCCGTTCATGGATTAGCAATTCCAACAGTATTCTTTTTAGGTGGTATCACCGCTATGCAATTTATTCAACGATAAATTAATATTAATTATAACATTACGAGGTAAATTTTATGACAGGTCCAAATCCAAATAAACAGGCCGTAGAATTAAATAGAACTTCTCTTTACTGGGGACTTTTATTAATTTTTGTTTTAGCCGTATTATTTTCGAGTTATTTCTTCAATTAATATTTATAAATAGGAGTTTTTTATATGGTAAATACTGGTCGAATTCCTTTATGGCTTGTAGGTTTAGTAGGTGGTTTTGCAGTAATAACAATTGTTAGTTTATTTATTTATGGATCTTATTCAGGTTTAGGATCATCATTATAAGAATTTATAAAATAATAGATTAAACTAATTGTCTTAGCATATAGCAAATAAATTACAAATAACTTATTTAATTGCTGTATGCTAAGATAGTTAATTATTTTTTAGAAAACTTTTTAAATTCGTCATAAAGATCATCATCACTATCATTTCTATTCCCAGTACTAATTTTAATTCCCAATTTTGCTAAAAATTTAATAAATCGTTTTATTAATCTTTCTTGTCTATATTCCCAACGAATTTTTGAATCACGCCGTTTTGCTTTTTGTATTAAGTCTTTGTTTTCTTTATTTTTTAAATATTGTTCATATTCTTCATTTGTCATATCATCTAAAGTCCCACGTCCTAGCCACCCATACCAAAGTCTAGGTAATTTACTGTATGCCGATCTAATAGTACCAAAACGATATTTTTTTAATTTAGAAGAAGCTTGTCGACTGATCATATAAGCTCTTTTATTTTGCCAAATTGTATGACCACCACTATATATACTATCTTTTGGTCTTAAACCAATATGCAGCTCTGTATTTTCTGTAAGAAATGGAAAATAAAAATATTGGCCACATAACGCATGCAACATTGCTAAAGTAATAAATATATATTGAGCTGCAACTAATGTAATTAAAAGATTTGTCACTAATTCTGCTTCACGAAAATAACTATTGGCGATTAAAATATTGTTTAAATAATAAATTAAACGATCTTGGATAAAAATAAATGGTCGTTCAATAAATTCTAGTCCTATTAAAAAAGTCCAATGCCATCTTAAAAGATATGGGCAATAACGCTTATTTATTCTAACTATAAAAGTATACCATAGCATACCTGACAAATTAGTGATTTGGGTATCAATAAATCGATAAACTTGTGGAAGAGCTTTTAATGTTATAAAATAATATACTTTATCACTTAAAAATTTAACATTACTTGGAAAATATGACCAAAGCATTGATATAGGATCATAACGATAATTTTCATTACTTGTTATTGTACTAAATGCTCGAATTACTGGACCATAAAATGTTCCGCTATCAAAACGAGTACCAGCTTTTGAAAATTCACTTTTTTGTTGATAGTAAATTTCACTAAAATCATATGCAAGATTATGAGTTAAAGGACACATCCACAAAGTTCGCATATAATAATATGCTAAATCCCTTAAATGCATATACCATAAATAACCAGCTGCCAATCCAATACAGGTTATAAAAAATCCAGTTTTAATATTATATTTTTTCGAAAGAAAAATAAACCTTATAACTAGAATAAAAATTGCGATATTTTCAATATCAACGAATCCTAAACCATGTTGATAATGCTCCCAAAGAGAGTTAACTATTAATTTAAAAGTTTCAAAAGAAATTGGTGTTGAAACTTGAGTAAGTTGAAATAAATGTGAATAATCTTCACTATTAAAAGGTCCTTCAATACCTAAAAAATCAAGTAGTGTTTCTTGATCAATATTAATTAATAAAGAGAAAAAACTACTAAACCAAAAGTGTAAATTGTTTATTAACATATTTTATAATTATAAAATAGTATATTAGTAAAATTAATATACTAATATTAATTTTAAGTTTCTAATATTAAACCATATGATGCAAGAGTAATTTTATAGAATAAATGATAATTATGTCAAGACCTTTTTGAAAAAAAATTTAATATATAAAAAATAAATTGGTAGAAAAATTTTTTCTACCAAAAAAATAAATATAAAGCAATCTCTGACTATTTACCAATAGCCTAATGAAACAGCTTTATCAATCGGTAAACAAGCTCCTATTCCAAACCAAACAGCAAAAATAAATCCAATAATAAAAACTAAACTTGCAATTGGACGACGGAAGGGGTTTTGGAATTTATTTACATTTTCAATAAATGGTACTGTAATTAATCCCGCAGGAACTGCAGCCATAGCTAAAACTCCTAATAATTTATTTGGAAGTACACGTAATAAATTAAACGTTGGGAAAAAATACCATTCTGGTAAAATTTCTAATGGTGTATTAAATGGATCAGCAGGTTCACCCATTTGTGTAGGAGCCATTACAGCTAATCCAATACAACAAGCAAATGTTCCTAATATACAAACTGGAAAAAGATATAATAAATCATTAGGCCAAGCAGGTTCACCATAATAATTATGTCCCATACCTTTTGCAAGTTTTGCTCTTAACTTTGGATCTGTTAAATCTGGTTTCTTAATTATTGACATATTTGTTCCTTCTCAAAAAAATTAAATTTAAATTTTATAATTCAGATTAAAGAGGTCCTGAAATACCCTGTTTACGAATCATTAAGAAATGCGTTAACATTAAAACCGCAGCAGCTAAAGGTAAAACAAAAGTATGTGCACTATAGAATCGCGTAAGAGTACTTTGACCTACACTTTCTCCACCACGTAAAACTAAAACTAATGGTGGTCCAATAACTGGAACAGCAGCAGGAACACCTGTTACAATTTTACATGCCCAAAATCCAACTTGATCCCATGGTAAAGAATAACCAGTTACACCAAAAGAAACTGTGACAACAGCTAAAATTACACCTGTTACCCATGTTAACTCACGTGGTTTTTTAAATCCACCTGTTAAATACACTCGGAAAACATGTAGCACTAACATCATAACCATCATACTTGCTGACCAGCGATGAATCGAACGGATTAGCCATCCAAAATTTACACTTGTCATAATATATTCAACAGAGGCAAATGCATCTACAACACTAGGTCTATAATAAAATGTCATCGCAAACCCAGTGGCAACTTGAACTAAAAAGCATGTAAAAACAATACCACCAAAACAATAAAAAATATTCACATGTGGAGGTACATATTTACTAGAAATATCATCTGCAATTGCTTGTACTTCTAACCGTTCTTCAAACCAATCGTATACTTTGCCCATAAAAAATAATCATAAAATATTTCAACACAGTTAAGCACAGAAAAACAACGCAATCTTAATTTAAGTTTTTATATTAATAAAGGCGAGAGTGGGATTCGAACCCACGGAATCCGCAAAGATTCATCTGATTTCAAATCAGACGCAATCGACCAACTCTGCCATCTCGCCAAAAACTTATTGTTAATAAGTAATATTAATTTTGTATGCTTTTCAGTTGAAAAGCTGATTATATATTAAGATTTTATATAATTATACTAGCTTTTTCCGTAATATATAAAGAAAAAGATTATTCATTTTTTTTAATGATTGAAAGCTTTGTACGATGGGGTTTTAAGCCTGAGATATTTACTGTAAATTATCAAATGTTAGATATTTGTATTCAATATTATACTTTGTCTTCGACTTTTCAAAAATCCATAGAGTATTTACTCTATGGATTTGCTTTAATCAACTAACTACTCATATGTT
>VFQS010000616.1_pt1:12500-15000 | contig 37997 bp, 37 predicted proteins | sample 3512361 | NCBI WGS metagenome assembly VFQS01 (sample SAMN10412375, study PRJNA504923) | tailings metagenome | isolation source: Relicate 1 Philex TSF3 active mining | place: Philippines
TTTTCAATCATTTATATACACTGAAAACATAATATCATTTCAACAACTAAAAAACAATAGTTAAGAGATAAATTTTTTTTAGGCATCTTTAGAGTACGATAATCTTCATGGAAGTAAATAAAAATTTTGTTGTTTTTGCTCTTTTAGGTATGTTACAATTCATAACAAAACTATATTTATATAAAATTAATTATCATAAAAAATGGGACAACAAATTTTAAGAACAATATTAATAGGAATAATACTTATTAGTCTTATTGATTTAGGAGTAAAAACATTTGGGATAGAAAGTCCTGAAAGTCCAAATAATATACGAAATCAAGCTCAATTAAATCAAAATGTTGTAAGCTCGCGTATGACGTATGGACGTTTTTTAGAATATTTAGAAATGGGATGGGTAAAACAAGTTGATTTATATGACAATAGTCGAAATGCAATTGTTCAAGCATCTAGTCCAGAATTAGGAAATAGGCCACAGACAATTCGAGTTGAGATTCCGGTTGGAGCTGCCCAATTAATACAAAAATTAAAAGAATATAATATTGATTTTGATGCTCATCCAGCTGAACAAAAAAATTTATTCCTTACAATAGCAAGTAATTTACTTTTACCATTAGTTTTTATTGCCGGGTTAGTTTATTTTTTCCAAAATTCTGAAAACTTTGGCGGCGGATCAGGTCAATCCCCGTTAAATTTAGGCAAATCGACAGCCCGTTTTGAACGACGTGCAGATACAGGTGTTAGTTTTAATGATATAGCGGGGATTGATGAAGCAAAAGCTGAATTCGAAGAAATTGTTTCATTTTTAAAAGAGCCAGAAAAATATACAATTGTTGGTGCAAAAATTCCAAAAGGAATTCTTCTTGTAGGTCCTCCAGGAACTGGAAAAACATTATTAGCTAAAGCAATTGCTAGCGAAGCAGATGTTCCATTTTTTAGTGTAGCCGGTTCAGAATTTGTTGAAATGTTTATTGGTATTGGAGCTGCCAGAGTAAGAGATTTATTTAAAAAAGCTTCAGAAAATGCTCCTTGTATTGTTTTTATAGATGAAATTGATGCGGTCGGCCGAGAACGTGGAGCTGGTGTTGGGGGTGGAAACGATGAACGTGAACAGACGCTGAATCAGTTATTAACTGAAATGGATGGATTTAAAGAAAATAAAGGAGTAATTGTAGTTGGTGCTACAAATCGTGTTGATATTTTAGATGCCGCTTTATTACGGCCTGGAAGATTCGATCGTCAAGTAACAGTTAATTTACCAGATCGATTAGGACGCATAAGTATCTTAAAAGTTCATGCAAAAAATAAACCTTTAAGTGAAGATGTATCATTAGTTCAATTAGCAAATCGAACTCCTGGATTTTCTGGAGCAGATTTAGCTAATTTATTAAATGAAGCTGCAATTTTAGCTACTAGATACAAAAAATCAACAATCTCAAAAAACGAAGTTAATCAGGCTATTGATCGAATTATTGGTGGTATTGCAGGTACTCCCATGGAAGATAGTAAAAACAAAAAATTAATAGCATATCATGAAGTGGGACATGCAATTACTGGTACCGTCTTACAATCACATGATGAAGTAGAAAAAATTACAATTACTCCACGTGGAACCGCAAAAGGGTTAACTTGGTTTACACCAGAAGAAGATCAAAGTTTAATATCTCGTTCAGCTTTATTAGCACGTATTATAGGAACATTAGGTGGTCGCGCAGCTGAACAAGTTATTTTTGGTGATCCAGAAGTAACAACTGGTGCAAGTAGTGATTTACAACAAGTTACTAATTTAGCTCGACAAATGGTTACTAGGTTTGGAATGTCAAATATTGGTCCGATTGCACTTGAAGATGAATCTAATGGTCAAGTATTCTTAGGTGGAACAATGAATCAAAATTCTGAATATCCAGAAAGTATGGCGGATAGAATTGATGATGAAGTATGTAAAATTATTAATTATTGTGAACAAAAAGCTCTTCAAATAATTGTGGATAATCGTGTAATTATTGATTTAATTGTTGAACGGTTATTAGATTTAGAAACAATGGAAGGCAATGAATTTCGTGAACTATTAAGTACTTATACAATTTTACCAAATAAAAATTCAAAATATATTTCAAAATATAAAACTTCTTTTAATTAAAAATTAAACGAGCAAATATATAAATCAAATTAAAAAATATATTTATATTATTACAAAAGTTAAATTTAATAAATAAATAAATTTGAAAAGTTCTAAAATTTATATAAAAATAATTAATATGTTATTAAAATTAAGATTAGTAATAATACCTATGAAGAAAAAATCTAGGAAAATATAATCTTCATTATATTCAAATATTAAAAATTTTAAATATTGCTATCTAAACCTTATAAATATACAATTAATATAAATATATAAAGGTAAACATTAAACTTAATGTTCACCTTTATATATTTATATTAATTCTAATTTACAATACATTTAAGAGTCTAAAGAAGTTTATGGCAAAAAAAAGTATGA
>VFQS010000616.1_pt1:20000-37997 | contig 37997 bp, 37 predicted proteins | sample 3512361 | NCBI WGS metagenome assembly VFQS01 (sample SAMN10412375, study PRJNA504923) | tailings metagenome | isolation source: Relicate 1 Philex TSF3 active mining | place: Philippines
GCTAATAAATCTACAACTTTAATTCCAGTCTCAAAAATTGATGGTTTTGTTTCCAATTCTGTAAATGCAGGAGCATCACGATGAATTGGTAACGTTTGATCTATTTTTACATCACCTTGTTCATCAACCGGTTCTCCAATTACATTAAAAATTCGTCCTAATGTTGGAACTCCAACAGGAACAGTAATTGGTGCACCTAAATCAACAGCTTCAACACCACGTTTTAAACCATCTGTTGAACGCATCGATACAGCACGTACCTTATTATCACCTAATAATTGTTGAACTTCAACAATATTTCCTATACCATCTGCAGTTTCAATTTTAATTGCACTATAAATTGGTGGTAACTTCCCATCTGGAAATTCAATATCTAATACTGGACCAATAATTTGACAAACGTAACCTTTATTTGTAGTTTCTACCATTTTGATTTAAAAGATTTTAAATATTTAAGAATAAATAGACTTTCAGAATTCAACAGATTATTCAACACAATAACAAATTTAAAATTTATTAACCATCTACCATTGTACATCAAAATAATTGGAATTGTTGAATAAAATATTTCTTTTCTGAACTTCTTTTTAGAGTTTAAAAAGAATCTAATGATTTAGCTCTACCAGTTATTCGTAACCAATTTCGTGCTCTTGGATAATTATCAGGTGCCAATTTAAGAGCTTGATACCAATATTCAGCAGCTTTATCAAACAAGCCTTTTGCTAATTCAATATATTCATACTCTTCAGAAATTTCCATTTCAGAATTATAATCTTGAGATGCCATTTCTAACGCTAATAAACCTTGTCGATGATAAATAGCGGCAATATTATTTAAAGCTTGAGGCAAATTTGAATTTAACGATACAGCTTGATGATAATATTCTAGCGCACGAGGATAGTTTTCATTTTTAGCATAAATTAACCCAATATTATAAAGTGTATAACTCCTATCATATTGATCTTCATCTAAATAAAGTGATTCATAATAATTTTCTAACGCTTCAGCATAATCACCTTCCGCTTGAGCGGCCATACCAGCTTTATAATATGCAAAAGCTTGTTTTTCTTGCTTACTTGCAGGTAAAAGTTTTAGAATAAGATCTGAAATAACTGTAAATACACGATCAATAAAATTCCTTACTCCCATAGGCTAGAATTCCTCCTTATATGATCAGAATATTTTAAAGTTCATTAGAAGCTACAAATGGTAATAATGATAAAATACGTGCACGTTTAATTGCTTTTGCAATTTGACGTTGTTGTTGAACAGTTATACCTGTTGCTCGACGAGGAAGAATTTTTCCTTGTTCAGTAATAAATAATTTTAATAAATCAATATCTTTATAATCAATTTGTTGATTTAATCCGATAATTGCTAATTTTTGTTTTTGTGCTAACATAATTTTATTTTATTTCTTTATGAATAGTAGGTTTATTACAATGCGGGCAATATTTTTTGAATTCCAGACGTTGTGGATTATTACGCCGATTTTTTTGAGTCAAATAGCGAGAAACACCGGCAGAACGTTTGTTTATATTTGTTCTACATTCGGTACATTCTAAAGTAATTAAGATTCGAGTACCTTTATTTTTTGCCATATAATTTCCTATAATGTCATAAATTTGTGAGAGTATTTTTACTTTACTATTTTGCCTAAATATTGTTATCTTATCAAGGGTTTAATCTATTGTTTTAAAAAATATTCCCAATACAAAAATATTAACTATAAAAACTTCCAATTTTCTCTTAAATATATTATATTTTTCTTTAGAAAAATATAGTGTAAATCTTCATCTATTGATATACTTGAATTCCAGTTATGGCAAACAATAAATCAGCAAAAAAGCGTATAATAATTACAAAACGAAATAATCTTCAAAATCGTTTTTATAAAAGTTCAGTTAAAACGTTAACTAAAAGATTTTTAAAAGATTTAGAAATTTATAAAATTTCACAAAATAAAAGTGATAAAGAACGATTAGAAATTGGACTAAATTCAATTTATAGTTTAATCGATAAAGGTTCAAAAAAAAATGTTTATCACAAAAATACAGCGGCACGAAAAAAATCAAAATTAGCTGCTCTAGTAAAATCTGTTTAACATTAAAAATAAAATAATTTAATTTAAATTATTTTATTTTTATGAGTAGGAAATTAAAAGCAGTTATTTAACTCATCGATACTGACATTGATGACTTAATCTAAACTCTAAATACTCGACATTAGAAAATCCCGAATGATAACTCCCTAATTAATAATATTAAAAACGACTACCTATCACCAATATAAAGACTTACAATTCCATGTTATTTTGTATAAAGGAATTTTTTTAAGAAGAAATAGTTTTATACAAAATGTAAAAAACATCCAAAATTAAAAGGTCTCTAAAAAATATAAATTTAAAATAAATTAATAATAAAAATTTTAAACTGTTATATGATAAATTATACAACTACTCTCCCTGATTTTATTGAAATGCAACGAATAAGTTTTTGTTGGTTTATTGAGCAAGGATTAACTGAAGAATTAAGTAGTTTTTCAAGAATTTATGATTTTAGTCAAAATACTGAATATATTTTATTTGGACAAGAATATAGTTTAGTAAAGCCAATTTATAATATAGTGCGAGCTAAAAAATATACCGCCAATTATTCAGCTCAACTTCTTATACCCTTAGAAGTACGTAATAAAAAAACCAATATTATAAAATATCATAGTAAATTTCCAATTCTCAATTTACCTTTAATGACCAGTTCTGCTACTTTTGTAATTAATGGGTGTGAACGAGTAATTGTTAGTCAAATTTTACGAAGTCCAGGCGTTTATTTTGAAAAAAATAAACATCAGAAAAAAAACAAAAAAATTAAAAAATTGATATCTAGTGAAATCGGTAAATTAAAAAGTTTTACTCCCCCAAGTGAAATTTTACCGAGCGAAAGTCGTTTATATTTTCTAAAACCAACGATTAAAAAAAAATTAATTACTGATAAAAAAAAGAAAATACAATTCATTAAAAAAGAAGAATACTGGAATTGGGTAGGTAAATCTATTAACATTTATTCTTTTAACGAAATAAAAAGTGATGAAAATAAATTTAGTGATTTATTGATTGAACATTTTAAAATTTACAATTATTTTTCAAAAATTAAAAATTTCTCTACAAAAGTAAAACGAATTAAAATCTTTTTTAAATGGAAATCATTAAACAACCAATTTATCTATTCTAATAATAAAGAGATAATTGTGTCTCTTATTAATTCATTAAATTTATTATTAAAAGTAATTAGCAAATATAAAGTCTTAAAAAATAATAATAATACTAACAATAAAATTCAATTAAAAAATTCAATCGAATTTAAAAAAATATATGATCAATTATTTAATAAATCAGAAGTATTAATAAGTTTACATCTAAATTTAGAAATACTTACTTTTATAATTAGAGAATTAGAAAATTTTAATCAATTAAATAATTTCAGTTTTTTAAAATTAAATATTGCACCAAAAATTGAAAGTTTTACTAAGAATAGTCAAATGAAATCTAGTCTTTATTTTACGACTAGTTTTAAAGAACTTATTAAATTTAAATATAACTTTACAAAAAAAGAAAAAGATAAAAAAAGAAAATATTCACAAGCAACATTATTTAAAAATAAAACAAAATATTTAAAAACAAAATCGAAAATTATTCAATATAAAGATGATCATTTGATAAAAGATATTTATAAAAAAAAATATGAAGAAAAAGAATTATATACAGCGACATTAATTCCGGAATATGGATCATGGATTCGATTTGGATTTCAAAAAAATACAAAAATAAATATTTCTAAATACCCGATAAAAAACCACGAAAATGAAATCATTATTCAACTTGATAAAGTAACACAAAAACCGATTATTCATCTATTAAAAGAAATGGGAGTAACGGATTTAGAAATTTGCCAAAATTTACAAAATTCGGAATTTTTCTATTTTAATAAACCTATTTTAACTAATTCAATTTTTTATCCAAATAAATTATTACGTTTTAATTTAAATAAAAATTATTACAAAAATATTTCGGAATTTTCTAGAATTTTTGATCCCTCATATTATCGTCTAGGAAAAATTGGACGGTCCAAATTAAATAGTAGTTTAGACATAAAACTTTCAAAACGTATTATTACAATTACCTATGAAGACATTTTTGCGATAATTGATAAATTAATAATATTATCAATTAATAAACAAATTAGTGATGATATTGATCATTTAAAAAATAGAAGAGTACGTTCAGTTGGTGAATTATTACAAAATTTATTTCGTATTGGATTTCAAAGATTATTACGAAAATTAAGAACACAAACAAATAAAACATATTCAAGTCAATTATCTAGTTTTAATATTATTGGTGCGACGATAAAAGAATTTTTTGGGGCAAGTCAATTATCCCAATATATGGACCAAACAAATCCATTATCTGCATTAACACATAGACGCAGAATTAGTGGACTTGGACCTGGAGGATTTGATAGAGATCGTATTAGTCTTGCAGTTAGAGATATCCATCCTAGTCACTATGGCCGTATTTGTCCAATCGAGACACCTGAAGGACAGAATGTCGGTTTAATTGCTTCCTTAACAACATGTGCAAGAGTCAACGAATCCGGTTTCTTAGAAACCCCTTTTTGGCGAGTTATTAATGGAAAAGTAATTAAAAATGGAAATCCTATTTATTTAACAGCAGATATTGAAGATTTATATAAAATTGCCCCTGCTGATATTTCAACAAATGAAAAAAATTATTTAACAAAAAATTTAATTCCTGTTCGTTATAAACAAGATTTTTTAACAGTTACACCTTCCGAAGTAGACTTTATTGCTATTTCCCCAATTCAAGTTGTTTCAGTAGCTGCATCTTTAATACCATTTTTTGAGCATGATGACGCCAATCGTGCACTAATGGGTTCAAATATGCAGAGGCAATCTGTTCCACTATTATTACCACAAAAGTCTATTGTTGGAACAGGGTTAGAAAATCAAATTGCATTAAACTCTGGAATGGCAATCAATGCTCAAAAAGCTGGTATTGTTCAATCAGTAACAGCAAATAAAATTATTATTCTTGAAGATTCAGGTAGACAATATAGATATGATTTACAAAAATATCAACGATCAAATCAAGAAACTTGTATTAATCATCGACCAATAGTTTGGGAAGGTGAAAAAATTAAATCTGGCCAAATGTTAACAGATGGTCCAGGAATAGTAAGTAATGAACTTTCTTTAGGACAAAATGTTTTAGTAGCTTATATGCCATGGCAAGGCTATAATTTTGAAGATGCTATTCTAATTAATGAACGTTTGGTCTATGAAGATATTTTTACTTCAATTCATATAGAAAGATATGAAATTGAAATTGATCGAACAGCAGAAATGTGCGAACAAACAACTAATAATATTCCTAACTTAAGTATTTCAGACGTTCAACATTTAAATGAAGATGGAATAGTTACAATTGGAACATTTGTAAAACCAGGTGATATTTTAGTCGGAAAAATTATACCTAAGGATGAATCTGAACAATTACCAGAATCTAAGTTACTTCGAGCAATTTTTGGAGCAAAAGCAAAGGGAGTACGTGACACATCATTTAGAATGCCGGAAGGAGAATATGGAAGGGTTATTGAGACTTTAACTTTTAATCGTCGTACAAAATTAGCTTATAAATTTGAAAAAATTCAGATTTTTATTGCACAAATAAGAAAAATTCAAGTAGGAGATAAAATTGCAGGTCGTCATGGTAATAAAGGAATAATTTCACGAATTTTACCTCGTCAAGATATGCCATTTCTTCCCGATGGTACACCTATTGATATTATTTTAAATCCTTTAGGGGTTCCTTCACGAATGAATGTAGGACAATTGTATGAATGTTTATTAGGATTCGCTGGCCATAAATTAAACCGTCGTTTTAAAATTTTACCATTTGATGAAATGTATGGTGCAGAAGTTTCTCGCATTTTAATTAATAAAAAATTAAGACAAGCTTCACTTGAAAATGATGAAGCTTGGCTTTTTAATCCTTATTCTCCAGGAAAAATAGTCCTTCTTGATGGTCGAACAGGAAAAGAATTTGATAATCCAATTACAATTGGGAATGCATATATGTTAAAATTAATTCATTTAGTTGATGATAAAATGCATTCTAGAGCTACTGGGCCTTATTCGTTAGTAACTCAACAACCTCTAGGAGGAAAAGCTCAACATGGAGGTCAAAGATTTGGAGAGATGGAAGTCTGGGCACTCGAAGGATTTGGTGCATCTTTTACTTTAAAAGAACTGTTAACAATTAAATCGGATGATATGCAAGGAAGAAATGAAACGTTAAATTCTATAATTAAAGGTCAATCTATACCAACCTCTGGGATACCAGAATCATTTAAAGTTTTAGTCCAAGAATTACGTTCAATTGGGTTAGATCTAAGTACTTATAGAATTGATGAATTTAATTCCAATAAATCATATGAAATTGAATTAAATTTAATTGAAAAATATAATCCCTTATTAAAAACATTTTCTCATACATCAAATATAAATAATATTTCATTTTAAAAATTTAATATGACACGGTCTGACAAAGAATTTGATTATATAAAAATAAAATTAGCTTCTCCTATGAGGATCTTACAATGGTCGCATAGAAAATTACCTAATGGGCAATTTGTTGGGGAAGTTCAAAAATCTGAGACGATTAATTATCGAACCTTTAAACCTGAAATGGATGGTTTATTTTGTGAAAGAATTTTTGGTCCAAGTAAAAGTTTAGAATGTGCATGTGGAAAATATAAACGAGTTCGATATGAAGGATTAATATGTGAACGTTGTGGAGTAGAATTAACAGAATCAAGAGTTCGACGTCATAGAATGGGGCATATTAATTTAATTTATCCTGTTACTCATGTTTGGTATACAAATAGTCGACCAAATTATATAGCTTTATTACTTGAAGTTGAACAATGCGAAAAACGATTGGATACTGGCTGGATAGAATATGCAAATATAAGAAATCTTAGAGAAAAAGATAATAAAGATATTCCTGATTCTATCTCATCTGAAATTGACTGTCGTAATTATCTTTCAAGTCCCAAAGCTATTTTCAATTGTAAAGAATTTCTTAAAGGAATAGGGAAACAAAAAAAATCGAATCTTGTTAACTTTTATGATGAACGAATAAAAAGAATAAAGTTAGCTTCTCTTGCTTACTTTATTGCAGAAGATGAAATAGCTTTTTATGGATTGCATTGGGATTTACAACAGTATCGACGTTGTCGAGAATTAGGATTTACTGGCTATCCATTAAAACCGCATTCGAAATTTCTGAATCGAAGAAGAAATACACCAAAATATTTATTACGAGCAACACCAAATTATTTAATTGGTGCTGTTCTAATCAAACGTGAATTAGAGAAATTAAATCTTGATCAAGAGATAATGAAAACAAGAAATTTTATTATGTTATGCAGTAAATTACTTCATCAAGTCTATAATTTTTCATATCGTAAATGGGAATACCAAAGGATTTATAAATTAAGAGACCAATCAATTAAACGAATCCGTATTTTAGAAAATTTATTAACTACTGGGGCAAACCCAGCTTGGATGATCATAACAATATTACCCGTTATACCACCAGCCTTACGTCCCATGATTCAATTGGAAGGAGGACGGTTTGCAACTTCTGATTTAAATGAATTATATCGAAGAATAATTACACGAAATAACCGTCTTCTTAGATTATTAGAAATTGACGCGCCACAATTAATTATCCGAAATGAAAAAAGAATGTTACAAGAAGCTGTTGACACATTGATTGATAATGGAAAACGTGGGAAAATTGCTTTAAGTGCAAGTAATCGACCGTTAAAATCATTATCTGATATTATAAAAGGAAAACATGGTCGCTTTCGGCAAAATTTACTTGGCAAACGTGTAGATTATTCAGGACGATCTGTAATTGTTGTGGGTCCAAGTTTAAAATTAAATCAATGTGGTTTACCTTATGAGATGGCCATTGAATTATTTCAACCTTTTATAATTCGTGAATTAATTAATCAAGGATTAGCTAGTAATATGAAAGTTGCAAAAAATTTGCTTCAACAAAATGAATCCATTATCAATAGGGTACTTGAAAAAGTTTTAGCAAATCATCCCATTTTTTTAAATAGAGCTCCCACTTTACATAGATTAGGTATTCAAGCATTTCAACCTATTATTGTGCAAGGTCGAGCGATTAAACTTCATCCTTTAGTTTGTTCTGCATTTAATGCCGATTTTGATGGTGATCAAATGGCTGTACATGTTCCACTTTCTCAAGAAGCACAAGCTGAATGTTATATGCTAATGTTAGCACCTTATAACTTTTTATCACCTGCAAATAGTGAACCAATTATTATGCCAAGTCAAGATATGGTATTAGGTTGTTATTATTTAACAATAAATAATATTCCTGGATTATTAGGTTCAAATCATTATTTTGCAGATTTAAATGATATTATATTAGCGTATAATCAAGATCAAATTGAAATTCATACTGCAATTTGGGTTCGATATAAAAATAAAATTGCTAAACCTTTAAATTTTATAAAAATTATCCAATTAAAAGATGGAAGTTATATTGAATATTATGAAAATATTCAAATACGGAAAGATAAAAATAATAAAATTATTGTTCAATATATACAAACTACTACTGGGCGTGTTCTTTTAAATTATATCATTCAAACAACATTAAATCTGAAACCATAAATTTATAAAATATTTGATCTTCTAAAAAATAATCGCTGAAACTAAATATGAAAGATTATATTTATCAAAATACACTTATTAATAAAAAACAATTAAAAGAATTATTAGGATGGAGTTTTTCAAAGTATGATTCTATGCAAGCTTCTTTATTGGCGGATGAATTAAAATATCTTGGATTTAAATATGCAACACAGGCTGGAATTTCAATAAGTATAGAAGATTTAAAAGTTCCTCAAACAAAAAATGAAATGTTAGAAAAAGCCAATAAAGATATTGAAAATGCAGAAAAAATTTGTTTAAAAGGAAAAATTACAAATGTTGAACGTTTTCAAAAGATTATTGACACTTGGAGCATAGCTAGTGAATCCTTAAAAGATAATGTAGTTTCTTATTTTAAAACTTATGATCCTTTAAATTCAGTTTATATAATGGCATTTTCGGGAGCGAGAGGAAATTTATCGCAAGTTCGTCAATTAGTTGGTATGAGAGGACTTATGGCCGATCCTAGTGGGGAGATTATGCGAGTCCCTATCAAGAAAAATTTTCGTGAAGGATTGACTATTACTGATTATTTAATGTCTGGTTATGGTGCTCGAAAAGGTATTGTTGATACAGCACTAAAAACCGCAAATTCAGGTTATTTAACAAGACGTTTAATTGATATTGCACAAGATATTATTATTAGAGAAAAAGATTGTTTAACGTATTCTTCATTTCGAATTGACACTTCAAAGAAACTTGATAATGAACAGCTTATAGGAAGAATTTTATTAAAATCAGTTTATGATCCAAAAACAGAAAAATTAATTACTTCCCCTAATACAGCAATCACCTCAGAATTATTAACTTTATTTAGAGAAAAATCAGTTTCAAAATTTTATATACGCTCTCCATTAACGTGTAATTTATACCACTCTATTTGTCAAATGTGTTATGGATGGGATTTATCTAATCAAAATTTAGTTGATTTAGGTGAAGCAATTGGTATTCTCGCAGGACAATCAATAGGGGAGCCAGGTACTCAATTAACAATGCGAACTTTTCACACAGGAGGAATTTTTACTTCTGAAGCACGTCAACAAATTATTAGTCCAAAAAGTGGAATTATTAAATTTTCTAAAATTTTAAAAACAGTAATATTAAGAACAAATCGGGGAGAAGATGTTTTAGTTACAAAAAATTCTGGATCTCTAATATTAATACCTGAACAATTTGATCAATCGATTATACAGATTGAATTGTTAAGAAATACAATGTTATTTGTAAAAAGTAATCAATACATTAAAAAGGACTCCATAATAGGTGAATTAATAAGTACAGAAAAACAAACTTTAACTGAAAGAAAACCTATATTAAGCGACACGGCAGGGGAAATTTGTATTCCTCGTCTAAAAACAAGAATGAACTTAATTCCTCAAAATAAATTATTGTGGATTTTATCTGGCCAAGTTTATCAAGCGCCAATTAATTCATTTCTAAATTATTATACTGATCATAAAATTAATAAAAATAGTTATATTTTTAGAACAAAATTAATAAATCAATCTTACGGGTCTATAAAAATTTTTAATGAAAAAAAAAATTTATTAGAACAAAAAATTCAATTAATAACTGAGAAATATTGTTTAGGACCTAATTGTTATATTCAAAAAATTTCTAAACCAAAGAATAATAAGAATTATTTATTGAATTATAAAAAATTAACATATTTAATTAATTTAAAAGATTCAAATTCTAAAAATTGGAAAAAATGTAAAACTTATAAACCTTTTGCAACTTGTTTTGAAAACAATTTCAAAACGATAACAGGCGGAATAATGTACTATGACCAACGAATTAATAAAAAATTATATATTAATAAAAATAATATTTCTATTCCATATAATCTCCCATATGATATAACGAAACAAGACTATGATAAAATTAATAAAAATCATTACAAAAATTATTTAAAAAATTTAGAAACAAGAATAGATAAAAATGGATTTATTTTTTATCAAAATTTTTTAAATTATCAAGGAATGGAAAGTGTACTTTTAAAATTAAGACTAAAAAAAAAAATCATTCATAGTTCTTTAATTTGGCTATCTGAAGAAACTTACAAATTAAACTGTGATAAAAACATTTTATTAGTAGAAAATGGTAATTTTATTGCAAAAAATTTCGAAATTATTCCAAATATTCGCTCAAAAACAGCAGGAATTATAAACGTTTGTCAAAAAAATAATATAATTGAAGAAATTGCAATTAAAGGAGGCTTCGTTTATCAAGGTAAACAATTTGAACAATTAGATAAAAAAGTATTTTATCCAGGGGAACTGATCTTTGAGAACATCAAAATAACTCAACCTTCATTATGTGAACACATAACTCATAAATCAAATAATCAATTATTAATTAGACCCTTTATAATTTATGAAATTCCTAAAAATGAGCACATTAGTGAATCAAAGTCTTTAACATTAGTTAATGAAATTAACTATCGCTACAAAGTAAATAAAAAAATTAAAACATCAAATAGCATAAATTTGATTTCAAAAATAATAAATATAAAATCAAATAATTCATTACAAAATACTACGACCATTGAATTAAGTAATTGTTTTAAAAATCAATTAGTAAATATTCAGATTTCAGAAAATTTAATTTTAAAGCACTATATTCCGGCACATTTAAAATATACCAATTTACAATATTGTTTACTTGTGGAACCAACACAATTTGTAGATTCTTATACAATTATAGGATATTTTGAATCACTTATAGTGAATTCTTTAGAAATAGTAAAATTTAAATCAAAACGATTAAAGAAAAAACAAATTTTTTTAATCTCAAATAAAGATTGTATAACAGTTAATAAAGAAGAAAGAAAAAATAAAATAGTTAATGAATTAGTAATTGATAATATTAAAGTTAATCAAACAGGAAAAATAATCATTGATAATGGACAATTTCTAACAATACAAAAAGGTCGGCCATATTTTTTTCCAAATTGTAAAACTGAAGATTCAAAAGAAAAACTAACGTTACAATACAAATTAACTAGGTTAAATAGTAACATTTTTAATACAAAAAGTAATATTTTTTTGAATTATACTGATATTACAAAACGATCATTAGTAGATATTAAAAAATGGGCATTCATAAAAAAACTAAGTCCAGATAAAAACCTATACTTAGATAAAAAATCGTACGGATTACAAATTAAATTTTCAAAAATGTTTATTAAAAAAAATGGTAAATTTTATAGTTCACCAATACCATTATTTTTTAAAAATTTTTCTTTATTTAAAAAAGAACAAATAATTTTAAACGAAACAACAAAAAACTTAAATAATTTGTATATTTCAAATAAACAATTAAAAATTAAACAATGTTTACCACTATTATTAAAAAGTCAGGACTTAATTGATAATAAATTGCAAAAACAAGGTCCTTTTAATCCTAATCTGATAGGTTTAAAATTTTTAAAATATCCGTTTAATAAATCAATTGGAATTCATTCTCTAACAGAAGATTATTTTGAACAAGAAGTAAATAATGTATATTGTAAAAATGGTGAATTTATTGAAAAAGGTGAAGTAATTGGTTTATTAAATTTTGAGAAAGAAATTACGGGAGATATTGTTCAAGGTTTACCAAGAATAGAAGAATTATTAGAAGCTCGTAAAAAGAAACCCACAAATAAATATTTAGCAACAAATCAGAAAAAAAGTTTATTAATTCAAAAAACTAGTATTGATTCCAGCTTTGAATTTCAAAAACTTGGAACAACAATAAAAGAAAATGATAAAATTAACCCTCATAATTTATTAAAAATTTACTTTAACTATTATGGTATAAAAAAACAATTCTTTTGTAAGAAAAAAACTTTTGCAATTTCGTATCGTTTAACAAACAATTACGAAGCAAGTTATAGAACATTTAAAAAAATTCAATTATTAATATTAAATGCTGTTCAATCAGTTTATGACTCACAGGGTGTATCAATTGCAAATAAACATTTAGAAGTTATTATTAAACAAATGACAACGAAAGTTTTAATAACCCATGAAGGTCATACTCCATTATTACCTCGTGAATTAGTTGATTTATATCATATTCAATACATTAATAAAATTATTGAATCATACGATAAACGTCCAGCATATTATGTTCCTTTATTATTAGGAATTACAAAAGCAGCCTTAAATAATCCAAGTTTTATTTCAGCCGCAAGTTTTCAAGAAACTACACGTGTATTAACAAAAGCAGCTATTGAAGGACGCGTGGATTGGTTACGTGGTTTAAAAGAAAATATAATTATTGGACACTTAATTCCATCTGGTACCGGATATCAAAGTTATTCAAATTGTTTTAATCAAACCTTACAATATAAAAAAAAAATTAATTTAGAAAAAATTAAAATAAAAATATAGACTTATTTCTTTTCAATCTGGTAATGTTTCTCTATACTAAAATTAATAGTAATTATTTACTTAAGGAGTTATAAAATTTTATGGCTGATATTAACTTAGCCCAACTATTAGAAGCGGGTGTTCATTTTGGACATAAAGCTTATCGATGGAACCCGAAAATGTTTCCTTACATTTATACAGAACGTAATAATATTCATATTTTAGATTTAGTCCAAACAGCACAGCTATTAAAACGAGCAAACTCTTATGTTAAAAATGCTGCATTAGAAGGAAAAACATTTTTATTTGTTGGGACAAAACGACAAGCAAGTGCTTTAATTGCTCAAGAAGCAAAACGTTGTCCTTCAGGATATTATGTAAATCATAGATGGTTAGGTGGGATGTTAACAAATTGGACGACTTTAAAAAGTCGAATTGAACGATTAAAAACATTGGAACAACAAGAAGTTGACGGTATTTTTAAATTATTACCAAAAAAAGAAGCATCATTACGTTTAAAAGAATTAGAGAAATTAAGAAAACATCTAAATGGTGTGAAAGATATGACAAAATTACCAGATGTTGCAATTATCATTGATCAAAAACGTGAAATCACCGCTATTAAAGAATGTCGTAAATTAGGAATTCCAATTATTTCAATTTTAGATACAAATTGTGATCCCGATTTAGTAGATGTACCAATTCCTGGAAACGATGATGCAGTAAGATCAATTAAATTAATATTAAATTCGTTAACTAATTCGATTATTTCAGTTGCATGAGTTAATATTCTATAGTGATTTTTTAAAGGAATTTATTTTAGAAGATATAACTACCTTTATAATGAACTCTTTTTTTTAAGTAAAGAGCATAATATTATTTTTGATTTAAAAGAAAAAAATATTAATAGATTTAAATAAATAGCTTTCATTTAGTAATTGTTATTATTTTATCAAATCTTTTAATAGGGGTCATAATTTTTTACAATATTCTTAACAGACTAATAAAAAATTAGTCTGTTAAGAATATTGTAAAAAATTATTATGTTAATGATACTTTTCCACCAGCGTCTTCAATTTGTTTTTTAGCATCTTCTGCAGCTTCTTTTCCTAAGGCTTCTTGAATTACTTTAGGTGTAGATTCTACAAGTTCTTTTGCTTCTTTTAAACCTAAACCTGTTAAAGTTCGAACAACTTTTAACACTGCAATTTTCTTATCCGCAGGAACTTCATCTAACATTACATTAAATTCTGTTTTTTCTTCTACTTCTTCAACTGCAGCTGGCGCTGCGGCCATTACTATATTACCCCCAATACTTGCGGATGCATCGACACCAAATGTTTCTTCAATGGCTGCTACAAGCTCTGAAGCTTCTAATAAAGTTAACGTTTTTAATTCTTCAACAATTTGAGTAATTTTTTCTGACATAAAAATATTTATTTAATATATATAGAATTTTTGTTAATAATTGAAAGTTAATAAATTAATTAAATGCATTCAAATCTAATTGAATTGATGGACCCATACTAGTACAAATAAATAAACTTTTAAAATATTTACCTTTAACACCAGAGGGACGATTTTGCTCAATTGATTGATACAAAGATCTTAAATTTTCAATTAATTGATTTTTTGAAAAATTTATTTTACCAAAATTTACATGAACAACACCAGTTTTATCAGCTTTATATTCAAATTTTCCTTTTTTAAAATCCGATAATGTCTCTGTTAAATTGGTACTAACGGTTCCTGATTTTGGTGAAGGCATTAATCCTTTTGGTCCTAAAACTCGACCAAGTTTTGCTAATTTTGGCATCATATCCGGTGTAGCAATTAATAAATCAAAATTAATTATACCTTGACTAATAGAATCAATTAATTCTTGACTACCAACAATATCTGCTTTACCGTTATTGGCTTCATTAAAATTCGCTTCATTAGTTAAAACGGCGATTCGTACAGATTTTCCTACTCCATGAGGTAAAGTTACAGTTGTACGTAATTGTTGATCAGCGTATTTTGGATCAATATTTAAATTAGCATGTAACTCCACCGATTCAATAAATTTTGCTGTCGCTGTATCTTGAAGAAGAGTAATTGCTTCTTCTAAACTTGAATGAACAGTATTTTTAACTTTTTTCCGGTTTTCATTTTGACGTCGGGATAATTTTCGCATATAATCTTTTTCTTAAAAATTTATTATAAACTTAAATATTAATCTGTAATTGTGATGCCCATGTTTCTGGCAGTGCCTTCAACAATTCGTATTGCACTATTTATTTGAGTAGTATTTAAATCTGGTAATTTAATATTAGCTATTTCTTCTAATTGCGCTTTTGTTACGGATCCAACATTTACTCGATTTGGAGTTGCTGAACCTTTTTTAACTTTTGCAGCATTCGCTAATAAAACAGATGCCGGTGGTGTTTTAAGAATAAAAGTATAACTTCTGTCTTCATAAACGGAAATTTCTACAGGAATAATAAGTCCCATTTTTTCAGTTGTTCGAGCATTATACTCTTTACAAAAGGCTGCAATATTTACACCATGTTGCCCTAATGCAGGCCCAACTGGAGGGGCTGGGGTTGCTTTTCCAGCAGGTAATGCTAATTTAATTAATGCAGTTATTTTTTTTGCCATATTAATTTATGTAAATTTTAATCATTTTTTATCTATTTAATTTTTTTTTGATTCTTTTTCTTTATTTTTACAAATTTTTTAACACTTCTTATTAATATTTTAAAATTGTAGAATATTCCATATCTAACTTTAAATACTAAAAGGTCAAGTTTATAGTTTAACGCAAAAAAGAAGACGTCAAATAAATGCTAACTTTTAAAAAAATTTTTCATTTATTTAAACATTAAATTTTTTACAAAATACTCTAATATTTTGATTCTCTTTTTTAAATAAAACGTTTAAAAAATTTATAGTTGAATTTTAAAGTAGTAATCATAATATAATTTGCTTAATTTTTTTTTATCTTTTAGTTTTACACATTAATTTATTTACTACTCTTTGTAAAACTTATTAACAAAATCCAAAAGGTAAATTTACAGAAAATCAAAAATGTATTACAACCATTTCAAACTACTAGAAATTCTATTTTTAATATATACCTCTTATTTTTAAGAGAAGCGCGCCCTGAAGGACTTGAACCCTCGACATCTAATTTTGGAGACTAGCGTTCTACCAACTGAACTAAGGACGCGTATACATATTGTAATAAATATTTGTTTAAAAAACAAGAGTTCCAATTTTATTTTAAGATCATAGCTAAATTTTAATCGATATGAAAAACTTTAATATTAATTCACACGTTTCAATTTCTGATATACCTTTACCTTATAATTTTTTAGCAGAAAAAATTGTATTAAGTTGTTTGTTAATTAATTATGAAGCTGTTGAAATTGCTATAAAAACTGTTCGAGTTGAAACATTTTATTTTATAAATCATCAAGAAATTTATAAAGCTATTGTTGAAATGTATCAAAAAAAACTTCCAATAACTGTGATTTCAGTCAATGATTTTTTAAAAGAAACTGGTTGTTTAGAAAAAATTGGTGGTCCAAAAGTTTTATTAGAACTTCTTAATCAAATTCCGAATTTAGTCTATCTTGAAGAATATATTCAATTAATTCAAGATAAATTTTTAAGACGGTCATTAATAAACCTCGGATACGAAGCTATTAATTCAGCGTATATTACAAATATTCCATTAGAAAAGATTTTAGCTGATTTTGAAAAAAAATCGTTTAAATTAACTAGTGAATTAATTGAAGAAAAAAAATTAACTACCGCTGAATTATTTTCAAGTATTTTTTTAGAACTAAAACAAAAAGCTTTGAAACCTGAATTACCAGGATTAACCTCTGGATTCTATGATTTAGATTCTTTAACACAAGGGTTTCAGAAATCCGATTTGATAATTCTTGCTGGACGACCCTCGATGGGAAAAACAGCTTTTGTTTTAAACATAACTGAAAATATATTAAAAAATTATAAATTACCTATAATATTTTTTAGTCTTGAAATGTCAAAAGAACAATTAATATATCGTTTACTGTCAAATGAAACAGGAATAAGTCAAACACGCCTAAAACTTGGTAATTTATATAAAGAGGACTGGAATCAACTAAAAAAGAGTATTCAACTTTATTCGAAGTTACCATTTTTTATAAATGACGAACCAAATATTACAATTTACGATCTTCGTGCTAAAATAAAAAAAATAATCTTTGAACAAGGCAATATTGGTTTAATTGTTATTGATTACTTACAATTACTTTTAAATTCAAAAATAAAAAGTGAGAATCGAGTTCAAGAGCTTTCACAAATTACCCGATCACTTAAGGCTATTGCAAAAGAATTTCAAACTCCAATTATTGCTTTATCTCAATTAAGTCGTAATGTTGAAAATCGTATTAATAAACGTCCAATTTTATCTGATTTACGTGAAAGTGGCTCTATTGAACAAGATGCTGATTTAGTATTAATGTTATATCGAGAGAATTATTATAATTCCACAACTGAAAAATTTGAAAAGCTAGCTCCTGCAGAACTAATAATTGCTAAACACCGAAACGGCCCTTTGGGTGTGGTTAAATTATCATTTCAAACTGATCCAACTAAGTTTTTTAATACTTTCTCTGCTCTTTAATAAAATGCCCAGATCCAGATTCGAACTGGAGACACGAGGATCTTCAATCCACTGCTCTACCAACTGAGCTATCCGGGCTCAATAAAAATTATACTATATTCTACTAAAAATAACAATATTAATATTGTTATTTTTAGTAGAATATAG
>VFQS010000617.1_pt1 | contig 37989 bp, 36 predicted proteins | sample 3512361 | NCBI WGS metagenome assembly VFQS01 (sample SAMN10412375, study PRJNA504923) | tailings metagenome | isolation source: Relicate 1 Philex TSF3 active mining | place: Philippines
GTGCTGATGGTGCTCAGGGTATCCAGGGACCTACGGGTGCTGATGGTGCTCAGGGTATCCAGGGACCTACGGGTGCTGATGGTGCTCAGGGCATCCAGGGCCCTACTGGAGCTCAGGGCCCTACTGGAGCTCAAGGCATCCAGGGACCTACGGGTGCTGATGGTGCTCAAGGAATCCAGGGACCCACTGGAGCACCTGGTACCGTTCTTCCTGCTGGTCAGTGGTACTCGGACTACGTCTATTGGAGCGGCACTGAGTGGACCAACGGTGGTGTCACCGGAAGCAACGAAACAGTTCATATAGGCCAAAATGCCGGCGTCACTGGACAGAACATTAGAGCAGTCGCCATCGGTTCTCTTGCTGGAAGCTACAATCAATTGTCCAACAGCACTGCCGTCGGCGCGTATGCAGGACGTTTTGATCAGCAGGTAGGCAACGTGGCCATCGGCGCATACGCAGGAGAGATCAGCCAGAAGAATTCCGCCACTGCGGTCGGCTACTTTGCCGGCAACGCCAACCAAAACGAAAGCGCCGTCGCTGTCGGATTCCTCGCAGGCTCCGACTCCCAGGGCACCGGCTCCGTGGCCGTGGGCTACTCCACTGCATTGGTCAATCAGGAGAGAGATGCAGTCGCAATTGGCGCCTACGCGGGCAGCCAGGACCAAAAGACGCGTTCGGTGGCTGTCGGCTACTATGCCGGCAACTCCAACCAGGGCGCACACGCCATCGCCATCGGACCCCGCGCTGGAGAGGCCGACCAGGCCCCCAACTCGATCATCCTCAACGCGCAGGCCGACACCGTTCTTGGAGCCCCCACCGGAGGCTTCTATGTCAAGCCCATCAACAACAACGAGGCCACCGTCTACACGCTCGGCTATGATACTGCCAGTGGCGAGATCACTTACAAGACCGCATCCGTTGGTGCTGGACCCACCGGCCCTACCGGCGCCCAAGGTCTCGTTGGTCCTACCGGCCCCGCCGGTGGCGGTGGCGGCGGCGCGCCCCTCGTCGAGACCATTTCCGGACCGGTCATCAACCCCAACGCCAGCGTCACCTTCATCACCAACCCGGTGTCCCAGTTCACCCTCGCAAACGCGTCCACCGGAGGCTTCCAGAAGACCATCGCCTTCCAGTCGCCCTCGGGATGGTATGATGCCGCAGGAACAGGAACAGTTCCAAACAATTTCATATATAGCGCACTGCCTGTAGGTTCATCCATTTGGCTTACAGGAGGATTTATAACAACTCCTGCTACAGGATTCATTGCCTTCGACACTGTCACCAAAACCTATTCGGTTCCTTATCCATCGACTTGGACATCAACGGCTGTAAGAACAACACTGTACCAGTCAGGAACCAACATATACCTTGGCGCACCGATTTCTTCTGTCAATGGCGTGGCGGCAACTGGCATCGCGGTTTTCAACACCTCGACAAGCACGTGGTCTGCACTCGGAGTTGGTCTGCCTGGAAACACTTCTTATTGCAGCAGTATCCAGGCAACTGGTACCAATGTGTATGTAACTTCGGAACAGAGCAACATTGTTAGAAAGTGGAACGGCGCTTCATGGAGTGCTATTACAGTATCCAATATTTCACAAATTTTGGGTGCAAAGCTGATCGGTTCCAATTTGTACATTGTGGGTCGAGGAACAACTGCAGTTCAAAAAATTGATACTTTGACAGACACTGTGACAGCAATTGCCGCCGTGAATAACAACTTGACAAATGTATATACCATAGAAACCTACCTGAACGATCTATATGTTGGAGGTGACTTCACAACTATCAATAGTCAATCAATTGCTTATCTTGCAAAGTATAACACATTGACTTCGACCTGGTCTTCTATTGGTGTTCTTTTGCCAAGTGGTTCATCAACCGGAACTGTCTACTCTCTGCAAGTCGTTGGCAACCTGCTGTATGTGGCAACTAATAATTGTTCCGTTTCTGGATTACTGCCCAACAGTCGACTACTGACATTCAACCTTGCTTCGCAATCTTGGGTGACTGCTTACCCTCAAGCGCCAACTTTTGACACATTTGTTTCTACCCTGACTGTCTCGGTCAGTGGTCAGCAGTACTTTACAGGGCAGAGATCAGGAGTGTATCAGTATGACTTGCATCAGTACAATGGCTCATCGTTCGTCATTACGCCAACCTCTTCAGTGCTCAACAATGCAGGAGCCTACAACAACATTTACATGTATGGCAGTCGACTGTCAACTGTCAATCTGATGTGGGACTCCAACTCAAGCACATGGTTTGAGTACTCCAGTGGTTACAATCGTACCCTCTTCAACTAAGTAATCATCCCCCATTTCCAAAGCATCCTTGCATTTGGAAATGCTTGCAAAAACTCGGTACGGAATAAATGGTCGAACTAACTTCAACCGTGCAGATGGTCATTGTCCAGCCCGACCACGCCCTGGGGCCAGATGACGTGGTAGATATTTTCCATAGCGCAGCAGTCAGTATGGAAATTAGAATGTGGACTCGGGGTCGTCGTACTTGAGCCACGCCTTGCGCATGTAGATGGCAAAATCGATCTCGTCCAGGACGCCCTCGTACTCCTTTTTGAGGATCATCTCGACCTTGGCCAGGGCGCCGTACATGCACATGTTGTAATACGTGCGGTCCAGGCCCGACTTGTTCGGGTTGGCCATCTCCTCCAGGACCTTGGCGACCATCTCCTGGTCCTCCTGCTCCATGATGCACTTGTTCAGCTCGTTGTGCACCTTGGCCAGGAAGCGCTCCTGCTCCGAGATCTGCATCGAGGCCTCCTCGCAGATGCCGCTCAGCGTGTTCAGCAGGCGGTAAGCGTGGCCGGTCGAGCAGAGGTCGTGGGCGTCAAAGAGCTCCTCCTCCAGCCTCTCGCGCAACAGGTCCTTGTGCTCGTGCTTCTCAGAGAAGGTCCAGATGTAGCGCACAATGTCCACCAGGGTCATGGCGTGGCGGCCGTACATTGCGCCGTCCAGCAAGACGCGCGTCAGGGCCTCGCTGACCGAGTTCCTCAGACCCTTCCACTTGAGGCACTTTTGCAAAAAGACAGCGCGCATGGTGGACTTTTCCTCCTCCGAGATACCCTCCTCCATCTTGGGCTGTGTGGGCTCCTTGGCGTAGAGCGCGTTGATCATGCTTACGCTGATGTCGTCAAATTCGACGAGAGTGTTGCTGGGCACCTTGCTGTGCAGGTACTCCATGATGCGGTTGGCCGAGTCCTTCATGGACAGGAGGTGCACGTTCTCCGAGTTGTCAAAGACCGTGAAGGAGCGGTGCCATCCACCATACTCCATGATGACGGCACGGGCGCGGTTGTAGTGGTCCTCCTCGTCCGGCGTCCTGGTCGAGCGCCTGTCCAAATAGTTGAGGAGGATGTCCGCCGCGTCGTTGCGGACCTCTCGCGAAAACCGGCCGTCCAGGATGCTGCGGAGGATGGCCAGGATGCCCACAACCATGTCGCCCTCGACATTGTTCTGGTAGAGAAGCATCTGGGCCGCGAGGATGCGCAGGGAGGGATCGTGCTCCGCATTGCGCGCCATGCGCAGGAGGTTGGACTCCAGCCAGGGCCGGTATTGGAAGCTGGGCAAAAAGTTAAGGCACGTGAGCGCCTTGAAGCGGACCTCGTTGGAGGTGCGGCGCCCCGTGATGAGGGAGGCGGAGGGGCTGTGGAAGATGCGCTCCAGCATGTCCATGGCGTGCTCCTTGGCGGGCGAGGCGTGCTCGCCCACGTCCTCCACCACCTTGGAAGCGGCGTCGATGCGCATCATGGTGGGCATGTCGTCCGTGTCCACCACGGCAATGACGGTCTTGAAGACATTGTCGCGCTTGTCGCTGTCGTGGCGGTAGCTGACAAAGAGGTTGAGGGCGATAAGGTGCTTGAGCATGACGTCGATGGACGAGGCCGTCAGCACCGTGGTCAGGAACTCGAACACGTAGCTGGACTTGGTGGTAAACATTTTAAAGTTCATGACCTGAACAATCTCGACCGCCTCGCGGCTGTCGATCTCGACCAGCTTTTCAAAGGCTGCGATGCGGGTGTCAATAGTAAAGTCCATGTTGTACATGGTGTCCACCAAGGCGGCCTGGTCGTCGGTAAGCTGCATCTCCGGCTCCTTGGTAGGCTCTTGGTCCTCCACAACAGCGGTGAGCTCGATGGACCCAACACTCGGCATGGTGGACGCGACCCTGTCCACGTCCCTGGGGTCGATGACGAGGTCGAACGCGGTGGGGGCCTCCTGGTCCAGGTATTGAGCACGGGCCGAGTTGTGGGCGTAGACCCTGGTGTCGTCCTCGTCAAAGAGGTCGGCGTGCACGGTTTGCATGTGGTGGTCCATGAACCGAGAGTCGTGGGTGACAAAAGCTCCCTCACATGCAATGCACTTGAGCTCCATCTTGTACAAAGATTGCAACATTGTGTTTTTGAAAAAGGGTCGAGCCTTTAAAGGTGTCAATTGCTCTTGCAATGGACACGTGAGAAAATTTAGTGGTTCTTCTTGTTCCAGTCGGCGACGGCGGCCTTGAAGATCTTCTGGCGCTGGGACTTGGTCTTGCCCTTCATGGAGTGCGACTTGAGGTACTTCTTCATGTGGCAGTTGTACTTGGACAGCTTACGGCCGGACCTGGACTTGGTGCCGACGCAGCGCTTGGCCTTGCGGGAGGTCTTCTTGGCAGACTTGCCGCGGGACTTGGTGCCAAAGGCGAGGCGCTCCATGGCCATGTGGTAGGCGGACTGGTGGCGGCGGGAGCGGGAGCGGGAGCGGGTCGACTTGCGGATGGCGGACTTCTTGACGGAGCGCTTGGAGGCGGAGCGCTTCTTGGCGGAGCGCTTGCCAGTCTTGCGACGAGAGTGAGAAGGCATTTTTTATTTGAGCTTAAACATATTTTTGCAGCATATTTTTTAATTGCCCATTTAACTGAAGGACTCGACGATACCAAACAGCACAATGGAACCGGTAGAATTCGTGCGCGATGTGTCCCCCAACGAGACGGTGACGGAGACCTTCTACGTGGTGCGCCTGCTTCCGCGGTCGGGCAAGCAGGGCATTGTCGGCATCGTCTCCAGGAGGAGGGAGCCCCGCAGCGATGCCGACTTTTGCATCTTCAAAATCAGCCAGTACCTCAACTATACCTGCAGGCAGGAGGACACCATCATGCAGGACCTGCACCAGATCCAGAAGCACTGCCCCCACTTTTGCAAGAGCTACGGCGTGTACCGCGCGAGGGTCAACCCCAACTTTCGCGAGGCCGACAACCCCTTTAACCTCAAGCACGTCAAGGTCCCCATTGAGGTCGACGTCCTCATGATGGAGTTCATCCCCGACGCCCACAAGTGGGCGCGCTACATCAGCAACCGCCGCGTCGAGGACGAGGTGAACTTTTCCGTCCTGAAGCGCGTCATGATCTCCATGTCCATGGCCCAGCGCGCGTGCAGGCTGGCCCATTACGACCTGCACTCCAACAACGTGCTCATCACGCGCACGGACCCTGGAGCCGTCAACCTCTACCTCATGGAGGACGGCCGCACGTACCTTGTGCCCACCTACGGCTTTGACATTACCATCATCGACTTTGGATTCGGCTACTCGCAGGCGCTGGACGGCAAGCCCATCTACGGCGCCCTCGCGCACACCCAGGTCGGATTCATGAGCAGCTGCTTCGAGGACTCGGGCGACTCCAAGCTGCTCCTCGCCACGGTGTCTTGGGAGATGGACGAGTTCAGGGGCAAGAGGGTGCACCGCAAGTTCCGCACCGACTGCACCCGCCTCCTCAAGGAGCTCGAGGTGGACATGGAGTCCGGCTGGGACGTGAACGAGGACATGGCGGCCTCCGACTACGTCATTGCGCTCATCGAGCAGGAGTCCAAGGACAGCCGCTTCTTTGACGAGTGCGGCATGTTTGCGATGGACATTGTCCAGTACCTCATCACGCTGCCCCTCAAGCCGCGCCGCGTCCCCGAGCTGTACCAGGCCTTCCAGCTTGTCAAGGCCGAGTTCATCAAGCTGGAGCAGGAGATCGGGTCCAACTTCTTCCTGCTCTACATTTTCAAAAAGGCGGTGGAGGCGGTGGCCGCCCTCAAGGACCAGTACATGGACGGGGAGGAGAAGCACGCCATCTCCGCCTTCAGGCACCTGGTCTACCAGGCCGTCGACAGCGTCGCCAAGTACGCGCGCGCCAGGCTGGATTATGAGAAGCTCTTTGTGGGCCTCCTGGGCATGGCCCGCAGCACCGAGGGCCTGCTGTACAAGGTGGTCGAGTCCAGGATGCGCGAGAAGGAGGAGAAGAAGCGCCGCATGGAGATCAGGGAGCTGCCCGACATGCTCCACTACCTCTACTACAAGTACCAGGACGACTACGACCTGGACAGCAACACCACCATCCACGTGTACGACGAGCAGCGCGGCACGTCCTACATGCTCAGCCTGAGCGAGGACGAGCGGGATGCGTACAACGCGATCGAGCATCTGACCGACCGCAACGACTGGCTCCGTCGCCGGGCCCGTGTCGTCAAAAAGTAAATTCCAAAACCATGATGATTTGGAATTTTTTACTGAAGCCTCTTCAGAAATTCAGAGTCCTTGTGGACCATGAAAATATCGATGAAATTGGGCCTGTCCTGGATGTGGACACGGTAGTAGCCCTTGGTCAAAAGATACTGCACGATGGTCTCTCCGACGTCGGGGTAGTTGTTCTCGAATCCGATGATGTCGATGAAGACCTTGTCAAAGTTGATGCCCTGGATCACGGCCATCTCGCCGCCCTCGACGTCGATGGACAGATAGTTGATGTGCTTGACGTTGTACTTGTCGCAGATGGTCTCGATGCGCGTCGTGGGGACCTCGACAGTCCTGGTGCTGCCACCATGGTGGGCGAGCTCCCAGTTCAGACGGTGGGAGTGCCTCGGATCATAGTGCTCCTTGAGGCCGCTGATGGCATCGGTGTAGCCGTCGTTCATGATGAACTCGGCCGTGCCCTCCTTGTCGGAGCATGCGACGTACAGGTTGATGCAGTTGGGGCGATTGACCACCAGACGGTCGTACATGGCCTTGTTGGCGTCCACATTGATGCCGGTCCACTGGTGCGTCTCCTCAAAGAACAGCGTGTTGTTGATCGACTTGCCGTCGTAGGCTCCGACGTCCATGAAGAAGCCGTTCTTGTGTCCCCTGAAAAAGCTCTCCTCGAGAATGCGGTCCTGTCCTTCCTGGCTGTAATAGGTCATTTGTTGTCTTCCGATGCGACAGCTTAAGACTGCCTTTCGTCGCTCAAGATAAATGCAAGAAGTGACCTCGCAGTTCCAGGTCATATCGGACGTCCACCTGGAGCACATGTCCAGGTCGGTCATCCCCGATGTGCAGGCCGACGCGCCGTACCTGGTCATCGCGGGCGATTTGGGCTACCCAAACCAGCAGACGTATTGGGATTTTGTTCGCGACGCCAGCGCCAAGTTCAAACTGGTCTTCCTCATCCTGGGGCGGCACGAGTACTGCTCGGCCGAGTTTACGTTTGTGCCAAAGTTTGTGCAGGACCAGATTCTCAAGGGTGGGCTCACCAATGTCATCTTTCTGGACAACAGCACGTTTGATTTCGCGGTTGAAACGGTCGATGGCCCGGTGTCCGTCCGCGTTCTCGGAACCACGCTGTGGTCCCGCATCAGGAGCCCCGATGCGGGCATCTACAAAAGGATGAAGGTCAAGACGCCCAGTCGCTACATCGACTTTGACCACGTGTGCAACCTGGCCCACATGCAGTGCGCCCTGTGGCTGGACGACGAGATTGCAAGGTGCGAGCGGGACGGACGCTTCGCCATCGTCATCACCCACTACCTGCCGTCCTTCAAGCTCATCCACAGCGACTACGCCTTCCACGCGGACAATGCGTACTACGCGACCGACCTGGACAGCCTGATCAGGTACCCCGTCATCGCCTGGTTTTTCGGACGCACGCATGCAAGGGGCAAGGTCGCCATCCGGATGATCCCGTTCTTTGCGGGCGCCGTGGGGTATCCGGGGGAGGCCGTCCCCCTCTATCCACCCCTCGACCCCGGAGGTGGAGAGGCAGAAAGTATCATCCAGCCAGTAATAAACTGATGTACCAGTGCGACAGAAGATTTTGGCTGGAAAACCCGGCCAATCTGCTCTGCGACTACACGGTCCTTCCCCTGGACAACATGTCGCCGGGCTCCAAGCTGAACGCAGTCACTCGGCTGGTGCTGTTCCTCACCCTGTTCCTGTACCTCGCGGACAACAAGTACATGGTGTGGTTCTTTGTGCTCGCCCTCCTGTGTATTGTTTGTCTGTACTACTACCAAAGAGACACCATGAAGACGGTGGAACGATTTGATGACAGAAGGAGGGAGAACTTTGAGAACGCGCGCGTGGACTTTGCCACCAACCCCGTGGTGGCCAACCCCGTGGCAGCGCGCTTCAAGGACCTCTCCACCCCGACCGCCAACCCCTTCCGGATGGACCACGCCCCTGGAGATCTGGCCTACTCCCGACCCCTCCACAACACCAGCGGCCTGTTGCTGGACGCGATGATTACCACCCCCAACCCTCGCGTGAGGCAGGAGAAAATCCAGGACATCCTGGACTACCAGCTCGCCAACGCGAGGAGCAAGCCCGGATTCGACCAGAGCTGCACCGTGCAGAAGAAGACCTTTGGCAACGCCGGATTCACCTCGCGCTTTGAGCAGCTGTACAAGGGTTCCGACCCCCGCACCCTCGTGCCGCCCAACATCACGCCGCGCATCTTTGACTGGTCCGCCTGGGACGTCGGAGACCAGTACCAGCCCTCCTACGTCAACACCAAGCGCCCGTTCGACATGGTGGGCAGTGGCTACCTGCCCCAGGCCGACGACGGCTGCGGCTACATCGCGCCCAAGGCCATCCTCGAGCCCGACACCAACTACAAGTGGGATCTGGTCCACCAGTTCCCCGACAATGCAAACCACACCTCCAGCTACCGCAACCAGTGGAAGTTCAACCGCCCCCAGACCGTGACGGAGAGGGAGCTCAGCATGCCCAACTCGATCGACGCCAAGGCCGACCTCGAGATGTCCCTGGGCGGCTCCGTCCAGGCCCAGGAGGACTTCAAGGCCGGATGCACCACCTGCCCTTCGGGCAAGACGAGCGTGGTGGAGAACTTTTCCCCCACGAACTTTGCCCAGAGCGGCACCTACCGCACCGCCTCCATGAACGACAAGAAGGGCACCACCACGATGGACAGCTACGGCAAGTCCACCCCCGTCGCTACCGGCTCCGTCTACGAGGGCGACCTCCTCGGCATGGCCGGCTACAACCGCGACAACCTCCTCTACAACGTCCCTGTCAACACCTCGGTCGGATCTTGCGACCTCACCGACGGCATGAAGGACTACAACGACAACCTCTACACCATGTCCGTCCAGCCCGGCGTGCTGTACAAGTCGCAGATCCAGCTCCCCATCAACTCCAACATTGGCATCTCCTTCAACCAGTCCCTGCCCATCACCACCCAGTCCGTCGATGCCGAGGGCAACACCGTCCTGACCAACATGGACCCCCGCACCTTCAAGGTCGTCGAGGACCCCGTCTCCCGCGCCGATGAGGACCCCAGCGTCTTTGACATCTACGACACCCGCGACACCGGCTACGGACCCTCCTACCGCGGCTACGTCCACGAGCTCACCGGCCAGCCCAGGTGGTACTATGGCGATATCGACGCCGTCCAGAAGGGCGAGTACGTCACCTTCAACAACATTGACATCCTGGACAAGGCCGACCAGCGCGGCTTCATGCACTCCAACGAGGACGTCCGCGAGCGCGCCATGGGCTTCCAAAAGTACGTTGACAACAACTTTACCGAGCGCACCAACAACGCCCGCCTCCAGCTCCAGCAGAACTTTGCCGACAAGAACCGCGACCCCACCATCCAGCGCCGTCGCCAGCCCATCATGCGCCTCGGCGGCATGACCCAAAAGTGCTTCCGATAAAACCGCCCCACCCGCGTTTCGTCTACTGCGAGTATACGAAACCATGTCCAACTCTACTGTCATCATTTCAACATCCGAGTCCTCGGGATTTGACACCAGCGCTCTCACAATCACCCTTATTGTCATGGTCTTCTACCTGTCCATTGCCCTGACTTGGATGACCAAGGGCAACTGCTGCTGCTGCTGCTGTTCGCGGAAAACCCGGGTGACTCCAGTCCAGTCGCCGCGGAGGACGCCGCGGACGTTTCTGGTGGAGGAGCCCAAAGAGATCGTGGTCCCCAAGACGGCCTGGGTCTATGTGACGACGCCGCGAGGAGGGCACGTCATGCTTGGACGTGCAGCGGCGTCCGTGTAAAACCGAAAAGGAGTGTGGCGGATGTTTGCATGTGCAAAAGCATGCAACACGTCACAAGGCGCTCCGCCCTCCCTCCGTCGGAGGAAATCTACTACGGATCTCGAGGCGAGGACTTCAAATCCGTCATTGTCGACTTTTTGAAAAAGGGACGCCTGAAGAAGGAGTACATCGACATCCTCACGGATGCCGAGGGCATGCAGACCTGGGCTGCCGTCCTGACCTCCAAGTCCGCCGACCCCCAGAACAACTACGAGCTGTACGAGATCCTCGGGGACGGCGTCGTCAACCAGGCTCTGGTCTTCTTCCTGGTGCGGCGCTTTCCAGAGTTCAACACGAGCGAGGCCGTGCCCATCGTCAGCAGGCTCAAGATCAACATGGTGAGCAGGGAGTCGTTCCAGCAGCTCAATTGGGACCATCTCAAGTTCTGGCCCTTCATCTCTGCCTCGCACGAGGTGCGCACCACCAAGAAGAAGCAGCTCCTGGAGGACACCTTCGAGGCCGCGTTCGGCGCACTGGTCATGATGGTGGACAGCCGCATCCACCAGGGCGCGGGCTTTTCGATTGCGTACAACATTATGCACTGGCTGCTCAGCAGGATGCAGATCAGCCTCGCCTACGAGGACCTGGTCGATGCCAAGACCCGCCTGAAGGAGACGCTGGACGCGTTCAAGACCACGGGGCCCGTACACAATGGACGCCGCCTGCCCCCGCTGGACGACGTGCAGTACGTCAACAGCCGCAACCCCGCGGACAAGGTCCACTACGTCACCATCGTCCGGGGCAACGACGTGATTGGGCAGGGTAGCGCGCACGTGCTCAAGGATGCGGAGCAGCAGGCCGCGACGCAGGCCCTGTCCGTCCTCAAGGAGCGCGGCTACTACAACGCCCCGAAAGACACATTTGCAAAATTTTGTCGGTACTGAAATCAAAAATGTCCATCTTCAAGACTGTTGAAAAGTTCGAGGATGAGGACGAAAAGTCGACCGAGCTCGCCCAGGCCGGCCTCTTCGCCATTGGCGCCTCGTTCATGTTTGTCGCCCTGTGGGTCCTCGCCGGCCTCGCCGCCTTTGTCTGGTCCCTGGTCTGCTTTGGCAAGTCCGGCACCACCGCCCAGAAGGTCATCGGCCTCCTCATCTCCCTTGTCCTCGGCCCCTTCTACTGGATCTATTTTTACGTCTCTAAGGACTACTGCCGCTAAACTGTAAAAATGTCCAGCAACCAAATTTCTGTAATTTGGTGGCTTTTTTTGAGCTTCAAATATAAAATGTCTCTCCCTCGTCTCGAGCCTTATGAAGGTGAATCAGACCCCGATGTGCTTTGGCGAATTCTGAGTATCACAGTCGATGTCATGAACGGCCGTCTGCGATCGTATCCTGCGGCAGGTGGACTGGATGCAGGTGTACTGGATGAACTTCAGCCATCTGTACAACTTCTGACAGACTACATCGTCAAAATGCATCTTCTTGGGCATGGAAATTTCACCAAGGCTCAACTGCTAAAAATGCAGGAAAAGCTTGAAAAGTTGGAAGGCCTTCTTCGTGCCAAATCATCAAAGCCTCTCACTAATGCTGCAAATGCTCTGCTGCACAAGGTAAAAACTGTACTGTGTCTTGTGAAGAATTATGATGACGATTCTGTGATGGCAATGCGCAGCCGTTTTGGACGCAAGGGCCGCTCCATCAAGAAGCGCTCTGCGCGCAAGTCCACCCGCCGCCGTCGCTCATCCAAGGCCAAGCGCTCTGCGCGCAAGTCCACCCGTCGCCGCTCCATCAAGAAGCGCTCCGCGCGCAAGTCCACCCGCCGCCGCTCCACCAAGGCCAAGCGCTCTGCGCGCAAGTCCACCCGTCGCCGCTCCATCAAGAAGCGCTCCGCGCGCAAGTCCACCCGCCGCCGCTCCATCAAGGCCAAGCGCTCCGCGCGCAAGTCCACCCGTCGCCGTCGCTCATCCAAGGCGTCGAAGAGAAGGATCTCAAGGAGGAGCCGCCGCTAATGAAACAACCAAATTTCTGAAATTTGGTGGCTTTACTTGATCTTGTTAATCTCCTTGGTCATGAGAGACAGGCGGAGGCAGCGCCCCTCCCGGGACCCCTCGAGGACGGTTTCCAGCTCCTTGTACCGATTGTCCCATTGCTTGAGCATGTCGGCGCTAAAGTCCAGCTTGCTAAAAAGGGACAGGTAGGACATGTCCTTGAACTCCTGGCGATGCAGCTTGCGCTCGTCCAGCAGAAAGTGGGCCACGGTGAAGGGGCAGTAAAACATCATGTCATGAAAATGCTCGTCAACCTTGGCCTGCTTCTCGAGCTGGGCGGAGCGGTCGTTCACCACATTCATTGCTTTCTTGATGGTGTTCATTTACGTGAGCGGCGCACGCGTTTAGACGAGCGTCGGCGGGTCCTTTTTGGGTTTACCCTCCTGCTTGGGTTGGACCTCTTGAGGGAGCACCTCCTGCGGATCTCGCTCCTGGAAAGCTCCCTGGCGGTGCGGGGCGTCTTCTTGGAGATGCGGCGGAGGGGGCGGCAGTAGGGATACCTGTTCGGGGACGACTTTTTGCGTCCGCAGGACACGATGCGGGGCAGGTAGCACACGTCAATCCACTGTTCCTCGTACCACCTCTTGAGCGGGGAGCGTTTCTTGGCGCTGCCGGCGTAGGCCCCGCCGCGGCGCTTGTACTCCTGGACGACCCAGCCACTGGCGTAGGCGGAGGGCCAGACCTTGAACTTTTTCTTGGCGGCGGCAACCACCTGGCTGTACAATCTCTTGTTGCGCGGCTGCGGCATTTATTTTGTGGTCTGCAATAAAACATGCCTGAGAAGAAGGTCTCTTATGTTGTCGGAACAGTCGTTGTGTTTGCACTGTTGAATTTTGCCATCGCCATGGCGGAGGCCAAGAAGGTCCCGGAGGAGGACAGGGCAAAGAAGTTTGCAGCTGTCTTCATCGCCGCCACCCTGCTGGAATTCCTGATTGCCGCCTTCTGCATCTGGTTTTTGAATGCGGACACGTGGACGGTCTTCATGTTTGGAGGCACCCTCCTGAGTGGCATTTTCGAGCTGTTCGGAGCCGCCCTGAAAATGTTTGGTTAGAATAAATGCTGACGGCATCCCAGCCCCTCTTCTGTGTGTACCACAATGGCGTCGACGAGAAGGTGCGCTTTGTCCGCGAGGCCGAGGCCCGCGCCTACATGGAGGTGGTGGCCAGCCGGCACGGCCCGGTGGTCTGGCACGGCGTCAACACTTTGAAGGCGGGCGGACACACATTTGTCGTGCGCGAGGTCGCGGATTTTCAATGACAAACTCCTTGAAAATTTACATTCTGTACTTCATGTTCAATCTCTCGGCGATGCGGGAGACGTCGCAGATGTGCGCCTCCTCCTTGAGGACGACGGTCTGGGAGCGGTCGAAACCGTCCTCGCCGTAGGCCCACTGGACGATGGAGCCGTATGAGTTGCGCACGGTGCCGTCGTACTTGACCTGGAGGTCCTCCATCATCTTGACCATCTTGCGCTGGGTGTAGCCGGTCTTGGCGGTCTTCATGGCCGTGTCGGAGACACCTTCGCGGCCGGACATGGCGTGAAGGAAGACCTCGCGCGCGTTCAGGCCCTGCATGAAGCTGGACTTGATAAAGCCCCTGCTCTCAAACTCGCGCTCAATGTCGGTCTCCTCGAAGCGGTAGTGCGGCAGGGTCCTGCGCCCCGAGTTGATGACGAGGGGGATGCGCCCTCCGCCCAGGTCGTTCTGGCCCACGACACCGGTGATCTGCGCAATGTTGAAAAAGTCTCCCTTGGACCCGGACGAGACGGTGGCGATAAAGGCGTTGGCGGGGTCCATGGACTTTTTGGCGATGGTCTGGCCCACGTTCTTGCCGTTGCTCAGGGCCTCGCGGATGCGGGCCTCGCGGATGCGCGGGTGCGAGATGCTCTCCGAGATCTGCTTCGCCTTGACGTACGCCTTGGAGATCTCGTCCTCGATGAGCTCCGTGTTCTTGGGAACGCAGTCGCTGATGCCGATGCTGAAGCCGCGGATGAGGAGGTAGGCGCTGCCGATGAACTGGATATTGTCCAGGAAGGTCATGGCCACGTCGGCCCCGTAGTCCTTGTAGAGGAGCTGGTGCAGCGCGTTCTGGCTGGCGCCGAGCATGGCCTTGGTCAGGGCGCCGGAGACCATGATGCCCTTGTAGATGCGGACGGTGGGCTGGGTGGGGTGGGCGTCGTTCTTTCTCGAGTAGAAAAAGTCGTCCGGCAGCATGAGGCTGATGAGGCCCTTGCCCGAGTAGGGGGAGAGCTGGAGGCCGAGCTCCTTGCACACGGCCTCGAACTTTCTGACCTTTTCGAGGATGTAGGGGGTGGACCATCCGTCGCCGTGCATGGCGACCTGGAAGAACTGGTCGCGTCGTAGAGGGGTGTCGTCCTTGGTCATGAGGTACGAGGCGAGCAGCGCGTCCATGACGATGGACAGGTTGGACTTGGACGCCTGCGAGGAGAACATGTTGGACTTGGTGGAGGAGAGGGTCATGAGCTCGGCCGTGGCGTCGACGTCCTGGGGGACGTGGATGTTCATCTCGTCTCCGTCAAAGTCGGCGTTGAACGTCTTGGCGGTGGCGAGGGCGAAGCGGAGGGTCTTGCCCGGGCGGATGACGATGCTCTTGGCCAGCATGCTGCCATTATGGAGCGTGGGCTGGCGGTTGAGGAGGACAATGTCTCCGTTGAGGAGCTGGCGATGGATCTCGTCTCCGATTTTGAGGGGCCAGGCCACGCGGCTGCCGAGCGAGACGGGGATGGGCTTGCCATCTCGCATCACAACATCGTCCCTCCTCAGCTGGAAGCCGGGGCTGTTCTGCCACTCGACCACCTTGCCGCCGCGCTCGACGACGTCCTCCCTGCGGAGCTCGGTGCCGCGCGTGTACATTGCGTACTTCATGTTGTGGCGGATGCCGTCGCGAACGACCCACTGCACCTTGCCCTGCTCCAGCAGCATCTGCAGGCGCTGGAGGTTGAAGGCGGCGACGCGCTCCGGCTTGGTGAGGGTGGCGGCCATGGCGTCGGGGACGACGAGCTCGTTGGTGCGGATGGTGGGGTCGGGGCCGATGACGGTGCGGCCGGACTGGTTGACGCGTTTGCCCATGAGGTTGTTGCGGATGATGCCGTCCTTGCCCGAGATGCGCTCCTTGAACGCCTTGAGGGCCTTGCCGTTGCTGAGCTTGGCCTTGCCCTTGGAGTTGTTGAAGAGCGTCCGGATGCGGAACTTGAGCGTCTGGAGGAGCTTGTCCTTGCGCTGCTCGTTGGTCTCGGTCTCCAGGTTTTTGTTGCACTTGATGATCTCGTGGTACTGCGTGGTGAGGTCGTCGTCGCTCTTGCCCGAGTCCGTGATGACGTACGGGCGGGAGATGGTGGGGATGACGGGGAGGGCGGTGATGATGGTGTTCCTGGGGTGCATCAGCTTGGGGTCGAAGCCGAGGAGGCGCACGTCGTCGTCCGAGATGTTGTCAAAGATCTTCTGGATCATCTCGTCCGTGATGATGTCCTTGCTCTTCTTGAACACCATGTAGAACTTGGACTCGGCGCCGATGTAGACGATCTTGGGCTTGGGCGTGTCGCAGTGAAAGCAGAACTCAATCTTTTCAATCTTGTCCACAATGCGCTCAAAGCGGATGTGTCCTGTGAAGCGCAGAAGTCCATCAAGGCGGAGGTGGTCCTTGGTGAGGAGGAACTTGAAGCACTTGGAGCAGAAGCATTTCAGAAAGCAGACACCGATTTTGGAGTAGAGGGGGTGGAAGACGGGCTGGTTGAGGTTGATGACGCCAAAGTGTCCGGGGCAGAGCTTGGAGGACATGCCGCAGGTGACGCAGACGTCCTTGGAGTGCAGGGTGCCCAGCCGGGCGTCGTAGACGGACTCCTCGCCCTCCAGGTTTTTGTTGGTGATTTCGCACACGGCCATATTGCGAATCTCTTCGGCACTGAAGATGCCGAACTGGATGCCCTCGATCTCGCCGACGCCGAGGGCGGCGTCGACCAGGGAGGTGCTCATCGTTGGTTTGCTACCGGACCGGCGCCCGGCCCGACAAGCTCATTTTTACGGTCCTGAATAAATGAGCGTACAAGGAAGCGAGGCCGAAGGCATCTCGCCGACCCCCAAGCTCGAGTGGACGCGCCAGGTCGCCAGCATCATGAGCGCCTGGGCGGACGCGTGCAAGGCCTTCCGGTGGCTGCACGAGCAGGCCTACCGCGACCTGAAAAAGAAGAGCAAGATTTTCAACATTCCCGTCATCGTCCTCCAGGCCCTGGCCGGCTTTGCCTCCGTATCGATGCAGGGCTACGTGCCGGAGGAGTACATGCGCTGGGCGCAGCTCGGCGTCGGAGGCATCAACTTTATCGGCGGAACCCTCACCACCATCCTCAACTACTACCGCTTCACCCAGAGGAGCGAGGCGCACTTCCAGGCGTGGGTCGGATGGTCCCGCCTCGGCCGCCTGATCGCCAACGAGCTCTCTTTGGAGAGAAGGTTCCGCAAGGACCCGAGCGAGTTCTTCAAGGTCTGCAAGTCCGAGTACGAGCGCCTCATGGAGATGTCCCCGAAGGTCCCCGCCAATGTGGAGGAGGCCTTTGACATCAAATTCCGCGGAAAGAGGCGTCGCCAGAAGAAGTGCCAGGTCTGCTGTCGCACCTGCGCCGGCGGCATCTGCGCCTGCTGCTGTCCTCCGGACGAGCCTGAGGACGCTCCCCCGGGTCCTGGCGGTGCCAACAAGGCACAGGCGTCACAGCTGGGCATCGTCTTTCCTGACATCTCGGACCACATCACACACACCGTGCCCTTTGAGGAGCACGAGGACACTGGCACTCAGAAGACGCCCGATTTCATCCTCCACAAGCCACCCACGCCCCTCGTCGCCGAGAAGCGGGAGAAGGCGCACGAGAACTGGCAGCTCCTGCGCGACATTATCAAGACCAAGAAGGAGGAGGAGCAGAAGCTCAAGGAGGCCGCCGACGCCGACATGAGCCACGAAGACAGAGTTCGCGCCAGCGAGCTGCAGGCCAAGCAGCGCGTGGAGAGCCGGCCCAAGATCTCCTCCATGCCCAAGTTCCGCAAGGACGCGCCCGTGGTGGTCATCCAGGACGAGGGCGAGCCCCTGCCTCTGCAGGAGCGCATCAAGCAGCTGCAGGACAAGTTCATCCAGCAGGGCATCCAGCCTCCGAATGTAACAAAGGCCGTGCTACCGCCCGTTGTGCCTGCAGCACCCGCTCCCGTCTCTCCGGCAGATGACGGCGTGGTAGAGGTCGTGGTTGCTGCAGACGTCCCTGACAATAGCAACCAAGAAGCTGCTGAACAAGACGTCCAGGCTGCCGCCGTTGTGGAGGTGGAGGTGGTGGATGACCTGCTGTCTTTCGAGCCAGTGACGGAGGAGGAAAAGTAAAAGTGAATGCGAGATTTTAAAGCATGGAAAGAAGCACAAAACATGTTCCGTGCTGTTTACGTTTCCAACATGGACGGCGTTGCGCCGGTCTTCACCAAGCTTTTTGAAGAGTACACCACTGCCAAATTCCAGTGGGTCGATGTGTACAAGGCCAGCGCAATTCAGTTCCTTCCCAGGAAGGATGCGAGCAAGACTCCGTACATTGAGCTCAGGCTCAAGAACGATGTCCCCCTGAACACGATTGTCGAGCACGTCGTTGCCAACATGTCCAAGCTGGACACGGAGGAGAAGAACGCGCTCCTGAGGTACCTGCAGCCCCAGACCACCAATGCGTCCGGCGTGAAGCCCGTGCCCATCATCCTGGACGGCCCCATCATGCCCGGCGTCCTGAGCGTTGTGGTCGACTGGAAAGACCTTCACAGCGCCATGCTGCAGGAGCTGGAGACCAGCGCCTTCAACATCTCCAAGTACGAGGCGCTCTGGGCCAATCGCAAGAGCAAGGGCGACCAGAACCCCCTCGACTACCTTCGCAGCGTGGAGGAGGAGACCGTCAACGATGCCGACTCGGCCACCGTCATCCGCCTCATGATGGAGGCCGAGGACGGCTGGGAGTACGCCCTGCCCGTGATGGCCGCCCTCCTTCCGAGGTACGACGGCGACAACATCCTCGAGGCCTTTCGCAAGGCGGTCCGCGCTGCGGACAAGAAGAGCTCTGTAAAGCAGTAGGCACACTGGCTTGATATGACTTGTGTTCAAAGCGTGCAAAAAGAACGGCCTGCAATAAAAGGATATGCTTCCGGAATGGAGACAACAACAAATTGTCGACGGCGCCAGGGCGGTCCTTTCCAAACTTGCACTCGCCCCCAACTCGATAGTTATTTTTGACATAGATGATACATTGATCACCCCCACGGGCAAGCCGTACGTTCCGGTCATCGACCTGTACAACGAGGCGCTGGCCAACGGCATCCACACCGGCCTGATCACCGCGCGCAGCGGGGATCCGAGCAACGTGGATGCGACGTTTGCGCAGCTGCACCGCGTTGGCGTCGCCGACTGGAGCATTGCGTACTTTCGCAGCCCGAAGCAGCTGGATGTGGCCCGGTTCAAGCGCAACGCGCGCAAGGACCTGTGGAGCAAAGGCTACCATGTGGTGATGACTGTGGGCGACAAGGAATGGGACCACGGGGACTATGGAGGGTTCTCCGTGCTGATCCGATGAGCGCCGTCTGCACAATTTTCCAATCCACCAGGGATTGGAAACTTACATTGCGAGGGCGCCGCGGACGGCGGGGTCCTTGGAGATGATGTAGAGCGCGAGGGCGAGGTTGCAGGTGCCGCAGCCCAGCCAGCGGAGGTAGGGCATCATGGCGACGGCGCTCTCCTTGGTGGTGCAGGGGCTCAGCGTTTTGGTCACGGACAGGGTGGGGCTCTCGTCCGAGTCGTACATGATCTCCTGGCAGCCCATCATGAAGCTGACGCAGATGATGGTGGAGAGGGCGAGGACGATGCCGGGCCAGTCCTTGCGCAGGTAGAAGATGTACATGATGCCCAGCGTGACGGTCGCGTCCTTGATGTGGTCGAGGGCGTCGCCCATCTTGGACGTCATCTGGTACTTGCGCGCAAAGTAGCCGTCCATGCAGTCGAAAAAGTATTGGATGAAGAAGCAGACTCCGGCGTGGAGGTAGAGCTCCTTGTACAGAAAGTAGAGCGACACGTAGCCAAAGACGGCCGAGAGGCCGGTGATCATGTTGGGCGTGAAGCCGAGGCTGTGGAAGGAGGGGCAGAGCACGTCGGCGAGGTCGATGAGGACATTGTCGATGGGGTTTTCAAAGCGCCTGTCGATCTTGCGGCCGGGGGTCGACATTTATTGTGTTACCACTGCAGCAGTTTTGCAATAGTAAGACGAGGTGATTTAGTACATCATGCCGGCGTTCTGGAAGTTCTGGCGGTTCTGGTAGCCGCCCGAGGTGATCTGGGCAAAGCGGTTGAGGGCGTTGGCCTGGTAGGTGCGGTTCTGGTTGTACTGGAAGGGCTCGGCGCCGGCGGGGATGTTGAGCTTCTGGCCGGGCTGGGAGTAGTAGAGGGGGTTGGAGGAGGCGGCGGCCATGCGGGTGAGGCGGGAGGTGGTGGAGGCACCGGCACCGGCACCGGCACCGGCCGAGTAGGCGGCGACGGCGGCCATGGAGTTCTTGTTGGAGATATCCGACAGGTTCTTCATGCGGCCCTGGTAGACGGCGTCATCCTCGGTGACGAAGGGCATGACGGTCTGGTCGTCGCCGAGGTAGCCGACGGCGGACAGGGAGAGGTAGGACTGGTATTGAGGACGCTGGACAACGTTCTCGACGTCGACACGGGCGAGGGGGGTGTCGCAGCCCTCGGTCAGAGTGACGAGGGAGTTGGCGCAGCCCGGACGCATGTAGGTGTCGTAGCCGGGGTTGACCAGACAGAGGTTCTGGGTGGGGTCCAGAATACGGTCCGTCTGAATGGTGGCTCCCCAGTTGGTACGACGGGCAAGGTAGCTGGCCGCGGTGGCCTTGAAGTTACCGTTCATCGACATTCTTTATTGACGTTGCGACAAGAAAGAAAAAATTCATCTACCCTGGACTCCTCGTGATTTATGGCGGTATAAAACGCAGCCGTCCTATGTTTCAAAGAAACATGGAAATAGATCGTCCAATCAACACCGCCGAGGACGGCGTCCTCATCTGCCAGGAGCTCCTCAAAAATCGCCTCTTCAACCTTCTGGCCAAGGTCGCCGACACCTGCTCCCTCCTCTTCCCCGGCAACCCCAATTTTCTGTGCGCCAAGGCCGAGGCCCTGGACGCGCTCGGCAAGCACGCCCAGGCGTTCGACCTGTTTGACCGCGCGCTGAACAAGAGCTCCATCACCCCGCTCGACCTCCACAACCTCACCGCCCGCATGAACACCATCATTCCCCACCTGAGGCCAATGTACGTGTCCTACCCCCACCACATCGTCCAGCGCATCATCAACCAGGAGCCCGCCATGGACATGGTCACATTCACAGTCACCACATGCAAGCGCCTGGACCTCTTCATCCCCACCATGAACTCCTTCCTCAACTGCTGCCTCGACCTCCACCTCATCAGCCGCTGGATCCTCGTGGACGACAACTCCTCCGAGGACGACCGCCGCATGATGAAGAAGATGTACCCCTTCTTCACCTTCATCTTCAAGGGACCCGAGGACAGGGGCCACCCCCGCTCCATGAACCTCCTGCGCAAGGCGGTCGTCACCCCCTTTGTCTTCCACATGGAGGACGACTGGCTCTTCGTCGCCCAGAAGAATTACATCTCGGACTGCCTCAACGTCCTGTCGTCCAGCCCCAAGATCGCACAGTGCCTCGTCAATCGCAACTTTGCAGAGACCGAGAAGGACAACATCAAGGGCGGCTTCCTCCGGTATTCGCCCGACCACCTCCGCTACGTGGAGCACCAGTACATCGAGGACCAGGCCGCCTACGCAGAGTTCATGAAGACCGCCGGGCCCAACGTCGCCTACTGGCCTCACTACTCGTTCCGTCCCTCCCTCCTGCGCAGGGCTGTCTGGGATGCAGCTCCCTTCCGCGAGGACCCCTGCCACTTTGAGATGGAGCACTCCAAGGTTCTGCACAAGCAGGGGTGGATCTCGGCCTTCCTGCCCGCCACCTACAGCCTCCACACCGGCAAGCTGACATCCGAAAAGCATTCGGACAAGCCCAACGCGTACACCCTCAACCAGACATCGCAGTTCGGCTCCTCCACCGCCGACGAGAAGAAGCCCATCGAGAAGCCCTCGTTCGGCGCACCGCGCCTCGAGACCTGGTGCAACCTCACCATCACAGACCTCGACGAAGACATCAAGAACAGGATCAGGTCCATTGAGGTTGCGCCCGTCAAGCACCACATCGGACGATATGTCATCAACCTGGACCGCAGGCAGGACCGATTTGATACCTTCTGCAAGACCTGGGCCGGGGTCGAGCGCTTCTCCGCCACCGACGGCGAGAGCCTCCGCCTCACCCCCGCCCAGGTCCGCCTGTGGGGCATGAACGACCACAACTGGAGCAAGGGCATCATGGGATGCGCCTACTCGCACCTCCGCCTGTGGCAGCAGCTGCTGAACAGCTCGTCCAGCGCGTACTTTATCCTGGAGGACGACACGGAGAGGACGGACAACAGCGACTCCATCCACGCCGTGCTGGACCCGTCCTTCGACCTCGACTATGACATCCTCTTCCTCGGCTACTCGGAGCGCAACCACGCATGGAGCCCGCCCGACGCCGGAAACGCATCCTTTGTCCAGCTCAAGTCCACCGCGGTTGCTATGAGCATGTTCCTTGGTGGCGCCTTTGCATACCTCATCAGCCGCCGCGGCGCTGCAAAGATGATGGCCATGGTGAACAGCGCGGGCATGATCAACGCCATTGACACCCTCATGCTCCGCCTGTGCGACTGCGGAAACGTCTTCTGGGCGGCCAACGCCATGGCAAAGAGCCGCCTCGCCAACTTTGACACCGCGGCCGACTCGGACATCCAGCACAACCTCTTCCAGCGCCCCGTCCAGGGCGCGCCGACGGTCCGCCAGGACCACCTCGACTACCTTGCCGGCCTCTGCAGTCGCCACGGATTCGTTTTTGTCAGCGTCAGACCTGACAGCGTGGACACCAAGACAGTCTATCACCTCACCGTGGAAACATCGACCACCAACGTGCAGGCTCCCAACACCCATGTCGCGTACTGGCTCACACGCAACGACGTCATTGTCATGCCCCGCACCCTGCTCGACATCGTGGAGGCCACCGAGGGATGGCGCCTCACCCTCAACAACGAGATCAACATCCAGCGCCTCCTTGCCCAGTAAAACGTTTCAAAACCGCATCAAGTTTGGAAACTTACTTTTTCATCAATTGCATGCTCTCCAGACGCGCCTGTAGCATCGCGCAGATCGCGGGGCGCTTGATCGGCAGCAGGTACCACACAATCCTCAACTCTTCCTCCGAAAGTTTCGACAGCAAATCGCGCACGGTGGCCTCGGGCGTCTTCGCGCCCCATACTGCCTTGGCCTCCTTGTTGGCAACAATCGCGTCCACAAGTTCCTCCTTGGTGTCGCCGGACTCGGGCGCATCGGCAGGGACGGGCAGGCGCACGGCCACGGCCACCTGGATCAGGTCCTGCTTCTGCAGTGTGCCGCACACCCTGCCCGTCGTCTCCTTCTGGCTCTCGCGCACATCCCTGATCTTGAAACTGCCCTTGTCCACGAAGCCGTAGAATCCTCCGCGGGCCCTCGCCTCATCCACCAGGCGCTGGACCTCCGCGCCCGACTGCGCCTTGAACGCGTCCAGCACGTCCTGGGGACACGCCCTCCACGACCCATCCTCAAAGCACCGAGGATCGCCCAGCATGTGCAGCACGACGCTGCGCCCGCCCACCTGCACAGAGTGCAGGTCCTTGTCATAGACGTCCAGGATGATGTCCCGAAGCGTCTGGTTCATCTGCGTGTTCGCCTCCCTGGCGAGGTACGCCGCCTCCACCCACATCGTCTGCAGGTTGGTTGGCATCTCATGCAGGATGGCCGAGACCAGGTCGCGCTTCTCCTCGTCGGACGAGTTGGAGATGGACACCTCCTCCAGCATGGCAATCACCTGGTCGATGCTCTCGTTCATGACATAGTGCTCAATGTTGCGGTTCAGGCCCGTGACGCCGGCGCAGAGGGGATTGCTAAAGTAGGACGACTCCAGCGCGGTGCTTGTCGTTGCCAGGGACGTGGTGAGGTAGAAGCTGTTGTGGTCCTCGCGGAGGAAGAGCAGGAATCCGTTGCGGTCCTCCAGGCGCTCCCTGCTCGCCATCATCTCGCGCAGGGCGCGCATCATCTCTATTTTCGATGGGACAAAGTTGCGGAGGTCGGCCCACAGGTCGTCGAGATGGAATCGGTTGTGCATTCGGAAGAGCTCGCGGATGCGCGCCCGCGCGTCCGTCAGCATCGTCCCATCGTAATTGCTGAAATAGGATGAGAGGTCGCTGCCGCCCGCCGCGGCGTCGTCGATGTTTGCGCACTCGTAGTCGCAGGGCAGGTAGTCGCACTCCCGGCTGTCGTCGTCCGTCCCGGGGCGCTCGTTGCGCTTCTTGGTAAGCTGGCAGTCGAATGCAATGACCTTGCACGCGTGCTCCACGCGCTTGATGCGGACGTCCTTCTCCTCGCTGATCTGGTACTTGAGAATGTCCACGCTCTCCTCGGGCGCGGCCGACGCGTCCACCGCAGCGTGGAGGTAGACGTCCACGGTCACGGTGCCGCCGAGCAGGCGCCGAACGGTCTCGTGCGAGAATGCGCGGACGCCGCGGCCGACCGCCTGCTCCACCTTTGCAAAGTTCCAGAAAGGCGTCAGAATGTGAATCTGCTGCACGTCCTTCAGACTGAAACTCTCTGCAAAGACGCCGGAGCCCAGGAGCACCTGGATCGTCGCGCCCTGCGCGTTCTCCGGCGCGTTGTACCGGTTGATGATGTTCTGAATCTCCGTGTCCGTGATGGGCACATCCGTCTTGGTCACGATCTCGAACGAAATGTGGAAGTGGCTCAGCAGGGCGGCCAGGACGAGGAGTCCAGACCCCTTCACAAGGTCGCAGAAGACGAACGCCTTCCTGGTCCTGCTGTTCAGGAGGATGCGGATGAGCTCTGCGTACTTGACAGAGTAGCTGCGAAGCTCCTCCAGGGCGTCGTCGACATTTCTGGACAGCTCCATGTTCTTGAGGCGTGGCCGCACAGACTTTTTGTGCTTTGCAAGTTCGACGTACTTTGAAAAGCCGCGCGGGCCCCAGCTTCCGTCCGGAAAAACAAAAAGGGCAGCCTGCTGCGAGTTTGTGTAGATACCGCTGCCGTCCGAGGCGTCGGACTGTGTGCGGTCCTCGCCCCACGCCCTCTGGTACCCAGCCCTTTGGTGGTCCAGCATGGTGGCGGTGTACAGCTTGAGCCTACCAACGCCCATCTCCTCCGCGTCAAAGGAGGCGGACTGGACAAAGTTCTTTACCACGGCCGGATCGTTCGGCGCGCGGAGGTAGCTGATCCTTCCCTTTAGGAAGGAGTACAGCGTGTTGAGGCCTTCGGGCGATACACGGTCGCCGTCCATGATGGCGTCCCTGAACGCGCCGGGCGTGTCCATCTGCATCTGCCCGTCGGCCGGAAGGAGGAGGTTCATGATTTTGCACAGCTCGGACGGATCGTTCCTCATCGGCGTCGCGGTCAGGACGATGACCTTGCACCTCCGGACCTCGTGCAGGAACTGCTTGAGGTAGGTGTAGGTGTCGCCGTCCTCCCCATCAAACTTCATGTTGTGCACCTCGTCCAGAACAATGACCGAGTTGTCGTACGAACGAGCCACCGCAGCTGGCTGCTCCCGGTACTGCTTGGCAAACGTCTGGAACGTGGAAAACTTGTACAGCGCCTTGCCCTCCTTGCTCATCGACGTCCCGGACTCGTTCAGAGAGAACGCCATATCTGTGATGGTGGACGGGGAGTCCAGCACCGCGTACGGACGGTCTTCCTCATCCCGCATGCTGAACATGCTGATGTTCCTCCTCTCCGCCACCGTGAGCGTCTGCCCGTCCGGAGAGAACGCCAGCCTGGACACCGCCGTCTTTACCGTGTACACCGCCTTTGGTTCGTATTGACCCTGGACAACAGCGCCTACCATGACGTTACCTCGCGAGTCTCCCAACGCGACCCTCTTGGTGGAGTGCGACCATGCCACCGCACTGATCGTGCTTGCCATGGAGTCTCCAATGTCCAGCATGGTGTTGTTTGCAAGAAGCTTTGCACCGTGCTTGCGGGTTCCGCATACCACGACGGTGCCGTCCGAGGAGGCGGCAATCGACGTCACCGCGCTGCCGAGGGTTGCAGACATGACTCTCTGTGGCGACACCGACTGCATGTGCTGAAATCCAATGGGAAGGGACCAGACAAACACCTCGCCGCCCTGGCTGCCTGCCGCAATGACGTACCGATTGTCGTGCCTGCTGCACGTCACGGCCGTGATGGCCGAGTTGGAGTCGGTGAGCTCCGCGGCCGCCTGCTCCGTCGCCAAAGAGATAACGAGGACGCGCGCGTCGGCGCCGCCCGAGATCATGTACTTGCCGTCCGGCGTCCACGCGAGGGCGGTCACCGGTCCCGTGTGCACGCTCATGCGCGCCGCCTCGGTCATCGACTCAATGTTCCACATCACGATGGTGCCGTCCTTGCTGCCGCTCGCGAGCTCCAGCGGCTCCTGCTCGGACATTGCGTTCAGCACGGGAGGTCGGTACGCAACGCACGTGGCAGCGGAGGAGAACCCCTCCAGCATGGCGATCACGTCGCCGGAGGATACGTCCCATAGACGCACCTTGTTGTCCATGCACGCCGCCGCGACGGTGCGGCCCGCCGCATACCTTCCTGATGTGCACGTCGTCAGCATCTCCTTCACAAAGGTCTGCTTGCGTGCGGGGCTGTACAGGAGGACCAGCGCCCTCTTGCTCATGCCGCTCCTCACAAGGTTCTCGCACACCGCCACCGCGGTGCACGTCTTGCCCGTACCAACCTCGTGGTAGAAGAGGACGCCATCGTACAGGGTCAGGTGGCTCATGTACCTCTGGGCGATCTTCTGGTGGTTCATCAGCATGCCGGGCTGCATCGGCCGCCTCTCCACCGCATCCAGGCGGAGGTCGTAGAACTCCTTCTTGTTGTAGATGGCCTGCTCGAACGCAGTGTCCGGGTAGGTGTCGAGGCCCTCGTCGGCCTCGTCAATATAGGGGTATTTCGAGACAAAATCTTCCAGACTCATGTTTATTGTAAACGCGCGCCCCTCCTGTTAAATCCATGGAGCGTCTGCCTACGTTAATAAATGAGCACCAAACCTTGCACGTGTGCCGAGACCCGCACCCGCGGAGCCATGCCCACCGCCGCCGCGTACAGCGGAGGCAGGAGCGGCCTCGCCATGTCCGGGTGCAAGAAGCATCCCAAGTGCACCGACTACCTCATCTACAAGACCGAGCCGTCCGCCGTGCTGAACGACTCTGCCCAGCACGCCCACATGCCCCTCAACCGCCAGTTCGGCCTGAACGTCAGCCCCATGTACCAGCCCCGCGTCAACCTTGACGACGGCTCCCTGGTCTACTCCATCAACAACGAGAAGCTCCTGGACGCCAGGAGGTGGGGACAGACCTACCTGGACCGCCCTCCCTTTGACTCCAAGATCTCGGCCGAGCAGATCTACGACGACCAGTTCTCCCGCGGCCGCGTCGGCTTCTACGACGACTACTCCCAGATCCGCGGAGGCAACCTCAAGTACTATGTGGACGCCAACATCGCCCCTCCCTACATCACCCCCACTTTTGTCCTTCCCGGCTCCGTCAACTACGAGCTCTACACCGACCCCATGGGCACCGTCCGCCCTCAGTACCCCCGCAATTTGCTGAACGGAACCAACTACAATGTCAGCTCCTACCAGACCATCCGCGACGAGCAGATGCAGCGCGAGGACATCCTCTCCAGGAAGATGCAGACCGAGAACCAGAGGAGGTACGACTCGAGGTGGTTTTCGTAATTTCCAATTCACTCTTGACGTGGAAATTTTACAGACAGTTGCACCGGGCGTATTTCAGAATGAAGTGGCGCTTTTTGAGTTTCTTCAGGGACTTTTGCGCCCTGGCCCTGGCGTCCGCGTAGACCAGAAACAGAGGACTGTTCTCCGCTACGGGGCGGTACAGGCGATGGACATTCTATGCCCTCTACCCAAGGGCTGACCGCAGACAACACTTTTACACTGTCCCAATAAATGATTCCTCAGATTTTGCACCAGACCTGGAAAAGCAAGGACGTGCCCGAGCAGTGGCAGGCCGCCTACAGCAGCTGCCAGAAGGAGCTGTCCGACTACACCCGGTATTTGTGGACGGACGCCGAGATGGACTCCTTTGTCAAGACCCAGTTTCCAACCGTATACAACACGTACAAGTCCTACAGGTACCACATCCAGCGGTGCGACGCATTCAGGTACATGGCGCTATACTTTTACGGAGGTGTCTACCTTGATTTGGACATTGCGTGCAAGGCCCCCCTGAACAGTCTGTTGCAGTACGACGTGGTCATGTCCCGGTCGTCCAACTGGGGCGGCTCCGTCACCAACTCGTTCTTCATGGCCCGTCCTGGACACCCTTTCTTCAAGTACCTCATTGACAACCTCGAAAAGTACCAGGACAGCTGGAGCTGGTTTGGCAAGCACCTGCACGTCATGAACAGCACCGGCCCCCTGTATGTGGGCAAAATGTACAAGCAATACGTGGCCAGGAACGGCCCCATCCCCAACATCTACTTTATGAGCAAGAAGGAGTACGCGGGCGACTGCAACGTGTGCAACGTGTCCACGTGCACCGGCGGCGAGTACTTTGACCACGTCGGCGGCAACAGCTGGCACGGCTGGGACAGCACACTGTACAACGCGATGATGTGCCACTGGGACAAGGTGCTGCTCTTTTTGGTGGTATCTCTTGCAGTCATCTTTTACTATCAAAAGGCGCAGCGCCGGTAGCCTACTTGGCAAGGACGTCCGCTGGCAGGGGCGGCGGCAGAATCAGGTGGGCGCATTCGGCGCGAAACATTTTGAGCGTGTTAAAATGTTTCTCAAACTTGGAACGGTAATAGAAGTAGTCTTGTTTCCACATACTGTCGATCTGCGAAGGTGTGGGCTTGGTGCCGAAGAATTTCGGTTTGCGGTCCCTCTCCCATTGAAAGTGGACGACCAGCGAGAGGTGCATCATAATGTCTCTGCATTCGCGGACGACGGTCCGGGAAAACGTTCTCGGGACGCACCAGTCCGTCCCAGCGAGCCAACGCTTGTTCATCTCTAACATCAACAGGGAACAATTGCTACGTATTGGGTGCAGCCTGTGTGCTCCTTCCAGCCTGTATACCCCTTCTCTGTCCACGTAAACGGCCGTGTCCAGAAGATCCAATACGTCCACGGTGGATTGTATGGTCTGGATGCACCTGTCCAGCAGAGCCATCGGCTGGCAGTACATTGTGTCAAAGCAGAAGCGGCTGAGAGCCAGCTTTTCGATGTTGAAGGCACCCCTGGTGGCGGAACACACCTGCGCCAAGCTGCAAACGTCCAGGAGGTCAACATGCTGGGCAATTGTCCTCAGGGCGTCGTCAGGCAGGCAGGTCAGCGACATTGGTGTGCCCTCCTGCATACACGACAGATGCATCCTCGCTTTTACTCAGGTAGGTGTCAATGACGGTGTCCGGCCTGGTGATGCTGAGGTCGTTCTCCAGGAGGAGGCGGAGCCTTGTCTTTTGGTCTGGAGGGATGGTCCAGACATCGTGGTTGAGGACGTTCTCAATCGCCATGACGATGTCACAGCAGAGGACGAGATATGTTTTGGCCCGCGTCAGGGGCAGCGGGCCCGGCTCCCTGTGCCAGCTTGGGACGCCGGACGACCACGAAAAGGTACACAGACACTTACTGTAACATTGTTTTATGACATCCATGGTGTGCCGGTGATCACCCCTGAATCTGTACCACAGGAGTGCCCATCGACAAAATTCCTTGTCCCCGCGCAGCTGAACAACGCGCGACCAAATGACGTCCATATGACGCGCAATTTCGACAACTTCATCATCGTCCGGATATTTTTGGTAGTACGTGTTTGTGATGAAGTGGCACATCGCCGCCATTCCAATGGCCTCGTAGTTGACCAGGTTCTTGACTGCGGTGCACGTCAGACTCAATGCCGTCGTGGCCTTCAGCCCGGCATACTGCATAATGATCCGGAGGAGCTCGTCCGGCAAGTTCAAAAGGCTCATTTGTGAGGGTACATTTAACGTTTAAATTCTGCCTTTACTGGTCGCCCATGAGGGCGTTCAGAATAAAATCCTTGGCCTGATAGTCGGTCCTGTCTATGAAGCAGTCCAGGGGCACGGGCTTGACCTTGAAAGAATCGTAAATTTCACGAAACCGGACGAGCTCCTGCACAGCACTCTTTGCGAGTTCAAAGTCGCGCTCAAAGTGGCCACGAAGGGCGCGGGTGCGCTGGAACTTGTTCTTGGTGTCGCGCTTCCACCGACCGAGCGAGTACAGGGCGATTCTCACCTCCTTCTTCACTTTGAGACACAGCTTTTCTGTCATAAAGTACAGAATCTTGCTGCGATTGATCAGGCGCCACTCCCTGGTGGCAATATAGCGCAGGCTTCTTTTCCACCAGATTATTTCGACGTCAAAATCGAGGTACCTGGCGAGCCTCTGGTTTGGTTCCTTCGTGTCCGCGGGCGCAGCGTCGGCCATCGCCTGCATCTCCTTCAAAGCGTGTTGAAAATCCTTGATAAACATGTCCGCCATGCGGAGCGCGTCCCAGTTGGAAAATCTTGACATGTGCGCCTTGCGGGTTGCCGAAAGCAGGGGTATGTTGACCACATTGCGCAGGGCGCAGCACACCTCCGTCATGGACCACGCATCGTGGATGCCGGCGTACTCCATCACACTCTTCAACACCTCGTCGGGCAGATCGGGCAGGGACATTTTGGGTTGGTACAGGGATACATGGTTGTGCTTCATTTTTACACTACAGGAAGGCATGGTCTGGCATCTCGGGCACCATCATGGGCAGACAGGTAACCTGCAACGTTCTGCCGAGCTGGATGCTCTCGAGGACCTTGTTTTCAAAGTGTCGGTAGAACTCCAGCTCGTCCTCCTCCGTGTTGCGGGTGATCCTCCAGGTTTTGTTCCAGCGCGCCCAGCGGCGCAAATTTTGCGTCTGCTGGAGGCACCGGACCATCTCGATGAGCAGGCTGAAGATGCCGTTGCAGAGCCAGTAGACGGTGTGCTGGAACGTCCTGGGGCCCGTGGAACTAAAGTCCAGCGGATTCAGGATACGCATGTCGTTGTACATCATTTTGATCTCGAGGCGACAGGAGGCAATGAGCTGCGCTGTCTTGAGCTTGGTGATGGACCCGAAATGGCCCTGCACGACCCTAAGCATGATCTCGCCTCTGTTCACGTATGTTGCGAGCGCCCTCATGCATCGCGGGTAGCAGCCCCGCAGAAAGTCGACGCGGCTGCTGATCAAAAGTCTCGTGTCAAACAGGTTTCTGGTGGTGGTGCACACCTGGGCCATGACACAAGCGTCCATGAGTCCAGCATGCGCGGTGACCTTGCGCAGGATCTCGTTCGGAAGGAGAGTCAGGGCCATTTTGGTCGTCTGATAAGAAAGGTAGGTTTCGCAACAATTTTACATGTGTAAAAATGATGCGTATCAACAGGCTGCACCTGCAAGTCAAAAACAAGGATGGATACGGTTGTCACGCTGACATTTGGCGACCAGGCCGAGAACCACGTCGGCATGCAGCAGCTGGGACAGATGGTCCCAGAGGGCCAGGGGCTTAACCTGGAAGATTTCCAGGCCGTCCAGAACCTGTTCCCCCACGCGACGGAGCTGTTCACTCTGAGCAATGCGGTGGAGGGGGCGCCTCCAGCGCACGTCCTCGTCATCCGCGACGGCGTCAACCTCATGCTGATGGACACCGTCCATACCTACCACGACGTGCTGCGCGAGCAGCTGGCCCTGGACTGGGACAAGCACGCCTTCATGTACGGACGCGTGGTGAACAAGAAGGCGCGCTGGAACCTGTGCTACGACCTTGGACGGGAGCAGGAGCCGGACTACGCGGCGAGGCGCGGCCGCATCTACGACCTGATGCAGCTGCCCAGCACCCTGGCGATGTACCAGGGCATGCGAAGGTTCCTGGGACCAAAGTGCCAGCATCTGAAGGGCGAGGGCAACCTGTACAACGACCCGTCCCGGAACGGCATCGGGTGGCACGGCGACTCGGAGCGCCGCATCGTGGTGGCCGCGCGCCTTGGCAACGGCGACATGCCCATCCACTACCAGTGGTACCAGCGCCACGCCAGGGTCGGCCCGAGGATCACGGTGCCCCTGCGCGGCGGGGATATCTACATGATGAGCGAGAAGGCCGTCGGCACCGACTGGAAAAAGTCGTCCATCCTGACCCTGCGCCACGCCACCGGCGCCAACGAGTTCACAAAGTAAACTATTGTTGGATGTTGTCATATGAAATCCAACTACAGGGAGAGGCTTGTGACGGTGCCGAGGATGAGGAAGGGGATGGAGAAGATGCACCACACAGCGGGGAACTCCTGCTTGTTGCGGACGACGAGGTAGGTAATGACGGCACCGGCCGCGATGCCGCCCGAGAGCGCGAGGCCGTCGTCGGCAAAGAGCAAGGGGACAAACCAAAGTGCAAAGTACATGAACCATGTGGCGGAGCCGGAAACGGAGGGGCCGATGGGCCAGGACCACCGGAGGTGCTGGTTGTCGTCCTGTTTTGTGCAAAGAGGGCCTGAGAGCATGTCATTGAGCGGAGTGGACTCGCCCGCGGGCGCGGTCCCGAGGCGCAGGAGGAAACTGATAATCATGACAAAGTTGAGTGCCATGGCGGAGACGAAGACGCCGCGCTGGAAGGGGGTGGAGGACTTGCACTTCCAGGCGTAGTAGTTCCAAAAGAAAGGCTGGACAAGGACGTAAAGGAAGGCGATGAATGCAAGCACCTGGTTCTCCTTGGAATCGCACTGGTTGACGGTGCGGTGCTGGAAGGTCTGCAAGAGCTCCATGCCGGCGTAAAAGGCAAACAGGGCCCAGAGGAAGCACGTCTGGTCCCGCTGCTGGTAGAGGCGCACGGCCAGCACGGCGCTCACGGCGGCGAGGCACGCGCTCGTGGTTGGGGAGTAGCACATTTAGTTCAGGCATTTCGTTTGGTATGGTGGAAACGAAATGATTTTACATGGGGTTGATGACGACCTGTTTCACGAGGGTCTTTTGAGACTGTTTTAATGGATGGCCTCATGCGGCTGAATTACTTCCTGCCGGTGGGAAGCCTGCGCTCCTTGGCGGCCATCTTGGCGTAGGCCTCGGTCCTGGGAGCGACGACGCCGCCGCCACCGCCGGAGGAGGGCATGTCGCCGCCAACGTTGCCCTCGCGTCCCTTGTAGACGGAGGTGTAGTGATTGGGAGGGGCGTAGCCGGAGAGGACCTTGGGAGGGGCGGACATGGCTTGGGCGGACTGGACGCCATAGTAGCGGTCCTTGACGGCGTTGAAGACGACGCCGGCGACCTGGGGCGAGGCGACGGAGAAGCCCTTCTTCTGGAGCTCGGCGAGGGCAAAGGTGGGCTTCTGGGTGGAGGAGGAGGCGGCCATGGACATGAAGGACTGCTTCTGGTTGGAAGCCGACTGGAGGCGCTGGACCTGGGTGTTCAGGCCGCCGGACTCCTGGGTGACGGCCGTGGTGTAGTTGAAGGGCACGATGTTCAGGTAGGCGCCGATGGCGTTGTCGTCGTAGCCCTGGGCAAAGTTCGAGTAGTTCGAAGTGATGCTGCTGGCAGTAAGGGACATCTTTATTACTCTCAACACATGCGTTTCCAAAATGATAAATTTTGAAAACACTCAGGCAAAGTCGACGATGATGCCCTGGAATCCCGTGAGGTTGGGGTGGGTGATGTTGGACCACTTGGTGGTGTAGACGGCCTTGGGCAGGGCGATGTTGCCCTCGGCGACGTAGGAGCCGTCCTGGAGGCGGTAGGGCAGGATAAAGTCGTCGGTGCGGACGTAGTTGTTGTGGTTGTAGGTGAGGGAGATGGCCATGAGGACCTGGTTTGTGGCCTCCCACTTGAAGGGGTGGACGCGGAGGTTGTGGATGCTGGGCTTGCTGACGCCGTACTCGATGGTCGACTCGACGGGGTAGAACATGGTCGAGTTCATGGGCTCAAAGGCGGACATCTCGCCGACGGCGTAGGTGGACTTGAGGCTGACCGGGGCCGCAAAGATGTACTTGATGTAGCCGGGGGAGCCGAGGAAGGAGGAGTTGAGGACAAAGAACGAGTTGTCCTGGTCCACCTTGAGGATGGGGCCGTTGGGAGGGACGGCAAACTTGTTGCCCACAATGTTGGCGCCGTAGTGGTTGACGATCTCGTCGGGGAAGGCCCACTGGTTGGATGCCGCCCTCGTACGGTCGTAGGCCGCGAAAGAACTGTAGTTGCGCGAGTCCATTTATTACGATAGAGGGCCTCGCAAAATCTCCATTTCAACTCCCATCATGGGTATGGTTGAAATTGCTTAGTAGCCGCAGCCGCAGGACTCCATGGCGAAGCGGAAGCCGGCAGCCATGCCGCCCTTCCTCTTCTCCATCACAAAGTAGACGACGACGCCGAACAGGGCGCCGAGGCCGAGGGGCATGCCAGCCATGACGGCGGGCTTGAACTTGGGGGCGTCGAGCGTCGAGTCGTCGGCCATGGCGTACTCGGGCTTGGTCGCGTAGATGACAATGGCCGCGATGGCAGCAATGACAACAAAGAAGACACCACCGGCATAGGCAGGATTGTTCTGCAGTTGATCCATTTATTCTCTCTGTTTAATTTTTTTCATCGCAGCAGCGCCTACCTCCTCTTTGCAGAGCGCTTGGCCGACCTCCTCTTTGCAGAGCGCTTGGCCGACCTCCTCGTCGAGCGCTTGGCCGACCTCCTCACGGACTTTCTGGTGGACTTTTTCACAGAGCGCCTCCTCGTGGACTTTTTCACAGAGCGCCTCCTCGTCGACTTTTTCACAGACTTCCTCGCGGATTTCTTTGCTGAGCGCCTGGCCGACTTCTTTACAGACTTCTTCATGGACTTGCGCCTCTTGGTCATGTAGAGGTCGCCGTAGAGGTTCAGAAAGGCATTTGCAGCGCGCTGAAACGCTGCCTTGGTGGAGCGGGTACGCTTCATCTTTCCCATTTATTGTACGGTCGCAAAAATTACGGACTCAGAGCATCCAACACAGGCTGATACCGGTCGCTGTAAAGGACGGCACGCATGCTCTCGGCCGGGCTGGACATGATGTTCACCAGGTCGTGTCCGTCCATAAACTGCTTGACCAGGTTGCTGCTCCAGCCGCTGATCTGCACCACGCCAGGAGCAACAGCGGGAGCGTGGAACTCCTTGTACATGCTGGACACGTTCCAGACCACGATGCGGGGCACGGACCACGCGCCCGCCTCGGCGTAGCGCTGGCGAAGGATGTCCAGGTGCGTCTCGTTCCACTCACAGCCGACGGCGGAGTCCCAGCCCATGTCGGTGATGATGATGAGCTGCTTGGGCTCCTCGCCGGGCTGGACCTGATACTTTTCGAGGCTCTGAAGAAGAAGTGTCAGCGCCGCCTCAAAGTTGGTGGAGAGGCCGTACTCGCACTCCTGCAGAGCATACATCTTGCTGTACAGGTTGGTCCGGTCCTTGAGGTCCACCCACTCGGGGTCGCTGCTGAACGTCATGACCTGGTCTGCAAACACATTGGTGTTGACCTCCGACAGGAGCATGGCGAGGCCGAGGCACACGTCCATGGCCGTGGTGTGTCCAGCCAGGGGCTGCATCATCGACCCTGACAGATCGGCCATGACGACAGTATCCTTCAGGACGCCCTTGGCGCGGACGGAGCGGACGAGGTCCTCCCATTGGGCCTGCAGGACAATCTGCTCCTCGGATCCAAAGGGCACTGTGCGTGCATGCTGGACAAACTGGTGCGGGTAGAGCAGCCTGCCGTGGGCCGTCGTCTGCCTCATCTGCAGCTTTTGCACGTACTGCACAAAATTCGCGTGGGCCTCCATCCTGTCATCGTCGCCGGCCTTGCAGTGGAGGAAGGCCGAACGGTACTTGGCCATGGCGAGCGACGGCACCGTCTCAAAGTCGATGTCCTTCCAGTGCGCCGCTCCGGAGCCGTCGTGGCACATCTTCTGCTCCACCACGTTGCATTTGGCGGAGAGGTCGGAGATGAGTCGGCGGTACTCCTTGTAGTTCATCCTGAGCTTCTTCATGAGGAGCTTGGCAAACCAGTGGTGGCGCTTGCCCTCCCTGGGCGCCCACTTGCCCGCGAGGCTCACGCGGCCCTCTGCCGTCGCGTCCTTTTTCAGCTGGGCCGCGTAGATGTCGGCCAACTGATCTGCCAGGGCGTCCTTGATGGACACGGGGTCCGCCGTCCATGTTCGGCACCTCGACGTCTCGAACATGCGGTAGGCGTCAAACCACGCTCCGTACTCGGGCACGAGGGGAAGCAGGCGGGGGGCGTGTTCGGGCCACCTTCTGTGGATGTGTCGCAAAAGAATGTAGAAGAGGTCGCGCTCGCCATTGCCCTCCAGGATGTCCCTGGTGAAGAAGGCGATAAGAGACAGAAGCTCCAGGCTCTCGACCTGGTAGGCCATGGCCTCCAGATTTTCGGCAGAGGTTCCTCGGATGAGGGAGGAGTAGAGGACCAGCGCGGGGTCCCCAACTCCAAAGGGCGTGAAAACATTCGAGCCGTTCACACCAAGCGCAATTTCAGGTTCAATATAGAGTTCGCTCATTTTGTCTTGCCTTTACTCGATGCATGTTTAAATCAGCTTGGTCGACTTGAACGATTTACACCGCGTGAGAATGTGGTACAGCTTGTCCGTCTGAATTTTGGACGTGTTGATCACCACGTCTTCCACGGAAAAGGAAGGGAGGTCGTCCGAGCACAGCACCCACCCCAGCACGAGGGGCAGCTGCATGACCTGGACGCGTGGCTCCCTTGGGATGCACCACATGATGTTCTCGACAGAAATGCAGCCATGGTGGTCGAATTTCACCTTTGGACACCCGTCTGCGTCAAAGCCGGTGACGGTGCCCTTCATCCCCTTGTAGTAGCCCTGTGCCTTGTCGTAGTCCGCGCTCAGCATGACGCGCGCTCCGACGCGCAGGGTCAGGACGGCCCGCACGGGGAGGCAGGCGTGAATTGCCTCGACAATGGTGTTGGTGGTCTCGTCGGCCACGTCGAAGGAACGAACGAATGCGACAAAGCTTTTGGATGGGCTGGACAAATTGTTCAGCTCCGACACATTGACCATGTCCGCCTCCTTGGTGGAAAGGATGAGCGAAATGGCAGACTCCTGGACCTTGTGCTGAGCAAGCGCGATTGCGACCTCGTGCGGCTTTTTGTGGTAGCAGATGTCGACCAGTGCCTGCTGCATGTCCTTGTCGTCGATGAAGGGGGACGTGAGGTGTACCACGAACGGAAAGGACTCCAGTGTGGAGGCTCCCATCACCGCCTGGCACTGCAGAATGTTGAGCAGCACGACGACGGCGATGCCTCCAAAGGGTCTGTCGCATCCGCGGAGTCTCCGGCAGTGTCCGTCCAGAAAGGCGAGCTGCGATGCGTCGAGGAGGTGCGCATCGTCCACAACCAGAATGCTGCAGTCGCTGTTTTCGGACGCAATCCAGTCCTGGAAAAGTTCCAGGCCGCCCCTCTCCGCCGCCCGCGGGCAGCACGTCACAAAGTTCACGGACGTATGTATTTTTCTCAGGGCCACGCCGATGTGCGTCTTGCCCGAGCCCGGCAGGCCGCACACCAGCACACTGTGGCCGTGCAATGCAGCCTGGACAATTTTTGACTGTTTTGACGTCAGCGTCATTTTTTGTAGGGCCGCAGCCTTGAAGTCACATTTCTCCCTGTAAAATTGACCCTGCGCGCTTCGGCTGTCCGCTTCGCAACACATTCACGATGGCAAATTCCAAAGTCGTCTACAAGTCCATGAAGGACCAGAGGGAGCACGTCCTCCTCCGCCCCGACATGTACATCGGCTCCGTCCGCCCCGTCGATCAGGACGCCCTCGTCTGGGACGACGAGGCCAAAAAGATGGTGCTCAGAAAAATCTCCACCAACCCCGGCCTCCTCCGCATCTTCCTCGAGCCCCTCTCCAACTCCATCGACAATGTATGGAGGAGCAGGGAGCTCGACACCCCCATGCACTCCATCGCCGTGGCCATCGACGCCGAGTCTGGCAGGACCAGCATCTCCAACGACGGCTACGTGCCCCCTGTCACCCTGCACGACGACGGCGACGCCCTCATCCCCACCAAGATCTTCGGCCACCTCCTTAACGGCTCCAACTACGACGACTCCCAGCAGCGCCTCACCTCGGGCCGCAACGGCCTCGGAGTCAAGCTTACCAACATCTTCTCCACCTCGTTCGAGGTCAGCATTGTCGACCCCGTCAACCACAAGTCCTACACCCAGACCTGGTCCGGCAACATGGGCTCCGCCGCCGAGGCCAGGACCAAGTCCACCCCGCGCAAGACCGGAAGCTGCGAGGTGTCCTGGACGCCCGACTTCCAGCGCTTCGGTGTGGACAAGTACACCAAGGACATGCAGGACCTCATGTCCAAGCACGCCATCGACGCCG
>VFQS010000620.1_pt1 | contig 37923 bp, 24 predicted proteins | sample 3512361 | NCBI WGS metagenome assembly VFQS01 (sample SAMN10412375, study PRJNA504923) | tailings metagenome | isolation source: Relicate 1 Philex TSF3 active mining | place: Philippines
TGCAATTAGTCTGTGCGGCATTAACAGCGTGCGCAAACACTTTCAGTTTTAATTTTAGTTCTATCCAATGATCTCAAACCCAAACATCTATTTAAGAAGCGAGAACATCATGACATTGAGCAAAGTAATCCAAATCAGTTTTTCCACTATCGTGTTTGTCGCATGCACCGTGGCGACAGCTTATCAAGTAGCGATGGCAGCACCAGCAACGACAACAACTACAACTGCAAGCGCTGCGGCCAAAGTCGAACAATTTCAAGTGGGCAGTATGTATGTCGAAAAATATGCAAACGCGAATGCGAAAGGTGCTCCAGTCATTTTGATTCCTGGCTTATCAAGCGGTGGCTATGTTTGGGATGACACAGTCAAACATCTACAGAAAGAGCACGAACTATATGTCATTACATTGGCTGGTTTTAATGGCAAACCAGCGATGGCAGGTCCAAAGATGGCGAAGGCAAAAGAATCCTTATTGACCTTGATCCAATCCCAAAAAATTCACAAACCAGTGTTGGTTGGACATAGTTTGGGCTCAGCTTTATCGATCTGGTTCGCCCAATCACATTCCGATTTAATTCGTGGTGTGTTTGGTGTAGATGGTTTGCCCGTGTTCCCACGTTCAGAAAATATGAATCAAGATCAACGCAATGCAATGGCAGATAATTTGCGTGTGCAAATGGGTAGTGCCGATCAAAAAACCTATGCACAGCAACAAGTCCAATACATGCGCACAATGGGTGTGGTTGATGTGCAATTAGCCGATAAGATCGCTGCCTTAAGTGCACAAAGTGATCCTGCTGCTAGCGCCGAATACATGGCAGACTTATTCCGCCTCGATTTGCGCAAAGACTTACCAGCAATCAGCGTGCCACTGGCGATGGTGTCACCCTACTACGCACCAGATTTCGCTGCATCTAATCTCTCCGCCGAGGCAAAACACGCTTATTACGAAAGCTTAATGAAAGGTACACCGGAATTACGCATGGTACCAATCACCGGCGCCCGCCACTTCCCTATGTATGACCAAGCGCAAGTGTTTCAGGAGAAGTTGGCTGAGTTTATCAATAGCTTATAGAACAGCGATAAGCGCTTAAACAAAACAAGCAAGAACCAACATCCATCGTGCAAAAAATGCCGCGGTTTATTCGACGCGGCATTGTCATTTTTACAGAAGATATTTTTTTACTACCGAAATACTTGCTATTCCAAGCTAATTCCATGATTTTTAAGCGAAAAATAGCAAAGCCATTAGGCAGAAACGGTATCTAAGAGTAAACTACGCCCTTATGCTTTTTCGCATCCTGTGAAAAACGCGCCTCTTGTACCCGATGTTCCTCTAGTGAGCCCGCCCCATGTCTGAAGCCCAATTATCCCCTTCTATCACCTTTGCCGACCTGCAACTGAGTGATGCCATCCAACGCGCATTGAGCGACGTTGGTTACGAATCGCCATCGCCGATTCAAGCTGCAACGATTCCTACATTATTGGGCGGTCGTGATGTCTTAGGTCAAGCACAAACAGGTACGGGTAAAACGGCTGCATTCGCCTTGCCTATTTTGTCAAATATCGACATTCATCAAACGGCACCGCAAGCGCTGGTGTTAGCACCAACGCGCGAGTTGGCGATTCAAGTGGCGGAAGCTTTTCAGACGTATGCACGTTATATTCCTGGCTTTCATGTCTTGCCAATTTATGGTGGTCAAAGCTATGGTCCGCAATTATCCGCATTACGCCGTGGTGTGCATGTGGTAGTTGGAACTCCAGGTCGTGTGATCGATCATTTGGATAAAGGCTCACTCGATTTATCGCAACTTAAAACCCTCGTGCTCGACGAAGCCGACGAAATGCTGCGCATGGGCTTTATCGACGACGTAGAACGCATCCTACAAGAGACACCAGAAGGTCATCAAACCGCGCTGTTCTCGGCAACGATGCCATCGGTGATCAAACGCATCGCGCAAACCTATTTGAACAAACCAGCCGAAATCACAGTCGCAGCAAAAACCGGCACAGCCGACAATATTCGCCAACGCTATTGGTTGGTCAGCGGCATGCACAAGCTCGATGCCTTAACCCGCATTCTCGAAGCAGAGACCTTCGACGGCATGATCATCTTCGCCCGTACTAAACTCGGTACCGAAGAACTCGCCGACAAATTAGCCGCGCGCGGTTTCTCTGTTGCAGCGATCAATGGCGATATTCAACAAGCACAGCGCGAACGCACGATTCAACAACTCAAAGACGGCAAGATCGATATCTTGGTTGCGACTGATGTTGCAGCACGTGGTCTCGACGTGGAGCGTATTAGCCATGTGGTTAACTACGATGTGCCCTACGATCCAGAAAGCTACACTCACCGCATTGGCCGTACTGGTCGAGCAGGTCGCAGCGGCGAAGCGATTTTGTTTATCACTCCACGCGAAAAAAATCTCTTAAAAGCGATCGAACGCGCTACCCGTCAACCTGTATCACCACTCGAATTACCGACGATTCAAGCGGTTAATGATGTGCGTATTGCACGCTTCAAAGATCAAATCACCAATACGCTGGCAGAAGGTGAACTCGAACAATTCCTCAGCGTGATCGAATCTTACGAGCAAGAGCACAATGTGCCCGCAATCGAAATCGCCGCAGCGCTCGCCAAAATGGCACGCGGCGACGAGCCTTTGCTACTCGATAAAAATAAACGCGAAGTCAAAACCGACGACAGCTGGCGCGATGTGGTCAGCTCACGCGGCAGCCGCAGCGAACGCGGTGATCGCCCTATGCGTGGCGATCGTGGTGACCGTAATGATCGTGATGGCAGATTCGGCGAGCGCGAAAGCCGTGGTCCACGTCGCGAGCACAGCCCACGCGTGGCAGAACCTGGCATGCGCACCTTTCGCATCGCCGTTGGACACGAACACGGCGTCAAGCCGGGCAACATCGTCGGCGCGATTGCGAATGAAGCCAATATCGAATCCAAATTTATCGGTCGCATCGACATCTACGACGATTACACCGTCTTAGATTTGCCCGATGATTTGCCAAAAGACATGCTCACGCACTTAAAGAGCGTGCGCGTTGCAGGGCAAGCATTAAATATTCGTGCAGATGGTGAAGCTGCGACGCATACCGATGCCGCACCACGTAGATCAAATGAGCGTAGCGAACGTACTGAACGCACTGAACGCGCACCAAGAGCCGAACGCGCGCCGCGTGATGATCAGTTTGAAAAGAAATCTGATCGCAGCAAACTAGATCAGGTCGTCGCCCGCGCGGCATCGCTTCCCGACGAAGAAGCGCCAGCCAAAGCCGATAAAAAACGCGCAGAGACAAAAGGCAAAGTCGCGATCCCAATGCAAACTTTCCGCATCGAAGTCGGCAAACAACACGCGGTCACCCCAGGCAACATCGTCGGCGCCATCGCCAACGAAGCAGGCCTAGACGCCAAACTGATCGGTCACATCGGCTTGTTTGACGACTACTCCACCGTCGATCTACCAATCGGCATGCCAAAAGACATCCTCAATCACCTCAAAGGCGTTTGGGTCGCAGGCAAAAAACTAGAGATCAAAGAAATCGGCACCAGCACGATGTTGGTCAATGCTAAACCAGTTCCTTTGAAAGAACGTATTACGGGCGGTAATCGTCGTGTGGCGGAGAAGGAAACCAAACGCGAGAAAAAACCAGTGACAGCACGTGGTGGTAGTGGTGGGAGATTTGCTACTGTGAAGGCGGCTACTAAGGGGAAGAAATAGTAGATTTAAATTAGCATTAAATAAAAAAACCGCCACGAAGGCGGTTTTTTTATAGCTACAAACTAGCTGCGAAATTACTTGCTAGCTGCTGGTGCTGCTGCCGCTGGTGCGGATGCTGCTGCGCTTGCTGATGCTGATGCAGAAGCTGCTTTTTCACCGATGATTTCGATCTTCGCTTTTTCTTTCAAACCATCCAAGAACTTCTTCAAGTTTTGTTGTTGGATTTGTTGTGTCAAACGTGGTTTTACTTGTTCTAAAGTTGGCGCTTCTTTTGTGCGGCTGTCGTCAACGATGATGACGTGGTAGCCGTATTGTGATTTCACTGGTTCTTCAGTGAATTTACCTTTTTCTAATTTGGATACGGCATTGCCAAATTCTGGCACCATGCTGCGTGGGTCGAACCAGCCTAATTCACCGCCTTTGTCTTTTGAACCTGGGTCTTTAGACTGTGCTTTTGCCAATCCCGCAAATTGTTTAACGTCTTTTTTCAATTTTGCGATGATAGCTTTTGCGTCTTCTTCTTTATCCACCAAGATATGACGTGCAGAGTATTCGTTACCTGCTGTTGCTTCTTTGATTTTTGCGTATTCTGCTGCGTATTCTGCGTCGGTCACTGGGCTATTTTTGAGGTAGTCATCAACATAACCTTGCGCCAATACATTGGTTTTCATCATTTCGAGTTGGTCAGCAACATCGCCTGATTTGTCCAAACCTTTTTTGACCGCTTCTTGTGCAACCAACGATGCCATTGCCAAATTGTCGATCACCATTTTGCGCATTTCTGGTGTGTCTGGCATACCTTGTGCGCCTTGTTGCTTCATGATCATGTCAACTTGTTTGGTGCTAATTGGCTTGCCATTGACGGTAGCTGCGATCACGCTTTTTGCGCCATCGGCTGGAGCGTCAGTGCCTTTTGAGCATGCGGATAATGCCAATACTGCCATTGCACTTCCGATCACGAAACGAGATTTCTTCAACATCTTGGTCTTCCTTTATGATTTTCGAAATTTTTATAAAGCAGCATAGGCTGCAGTGATTTTAAGTAAAACAATACTTCCAGCATTTTGAGTCGAACAAAGCGTGAAAATGAAATTACAAATTCAGCTCTCGCATCAACTCAGGTATCGAATCCGAAAAAAGCGATTGCGAATTTTACCTTTGATTTGCTAATTACACTTAAAATTCGCAGCGATTATGGCTTTTCGGGCATTTTCTTGATCATTTATTGATGAATGGAAAATGTCACTTGAATATTTGGTAGGCAAATACGCCGCTTTTGGAGGATATAGCGAATGATAGATTTTTCAGAAATGCTGCCAGTGGGCATGGTTGCGCATGGCGGCCAAGTTGCTCAAATCATGGCAGAGATCGCCAAGCGCCAGCGTGGTTTGCCGGATTGGGAGGCGTTTCATTACGAGAAGATTTCTGATTCTGCGGTTGAACTTACAGGTGGCATTGTCAGTACCGCGAATGGCACCAAGCGCTGGTTAGAGCCACATGATTGCATCACGATTCCCCTCGCTGCGGTGATAGCTGAAATGCAGAAACAAGGTTTGCTCGAAACCGCGCCGCAAGTGACGTCGATGTCGATAAAATCTAACTCAAGTAATGCCACCGATGCTGTTGGTATCAGCACCCCTGCCACGCCACCAGCCGAATATCACTATCTACATTTAAAACTCGCGCTGCCACAAGATCCAACGCAACGACAAAAATTATTACAGAGCCTGCATTTGCAAGCCGATTTGATGGGTGCGTCGGTGGTCGCTTGCCATCTTGAATAGCATCTAAACTCAACACGAACTGTCACAAGCTAGTCATAAAAATTGCGTACATTGAGAGGAATTTTATTTCTCGTCGCCAACTTTTTTTCGGAGACTGTATGCAAGCTTTTCTCTCACCTGCTGTGACGTTTATGCGAGGTTTGCGACTATTACCTAAGTTTTTAATCGTTGCTTGCTTATTCGCGATTCCTGCCTTGCTTGTGTCTGGTTTGTTTATTGCCGAGCTCAACAAAGCGATACGTTTAACCGAGACCGAACAGCTCGGTCTGCAACAACTGCGCCAAGTGCAAGAGATTCGCCAGCAAGTGCAAGAACATCGCGGCCTCCAACATTTAGGCTTGGCGGGCAATGCGAGCGCCAAGCAAGCGGCACTCAACTTGCGCGAATCTTTAGCGCCGCAATCGCAACAACTTTTGCTGCAATTACAGCAGCATCCCGATTTGGTGTCGAACAAAGCGCTGCAAGAGCTGCAAGAAGCTTGGTTAAACTTCAGCAAGGCTGTTGAAAACACCAAAGCGCGTGAGACTTATGCCGCGCACAATCAGCTGTTAACGCAGCTACAAAAAATCGCAACCGAAATCGCCGACCACAGCAATTTAAATCTCGATCCACAAGTTGACACCTATTATTTGATCGGCTTGTACAGCAAATCCTTGCCGGAATTAAGCAATGTGCTGGCAGATACCGCTGCGCGCGGCGCGCCTTATATTGATACAGGTTTGTTGGAACCGAACGAAGATGTCTTAATCAACGCCAATGTGATGCTCAGCCAACGCGATCTGCCCAAGGTTCAAGCCCAATTGGATGAAGTTGTAAGAGCACATCCAAGTTTGCAAAACCTAAGTGCGCAACAGCAAGCTGTGAGCGCTGCGCATTTAGCGTTCCTTGAACGAACCAAGAGTGAGATTCTAAGTACACTCAACCAAACCAGTGGCAATGACTATCTCAAAGCCGGTCAACAAACCATCAATCAATGGCGCGATTTGAGTAACACGATTGCTGGATTTATCGCTCATAAACTCGATCAACGATTGCAAAACCATGTGTGGAATCGGAATGCGATGTTGTTCGCAATTGCGACAGTGATTTTTGTTGCGGTCTATTTGTTGGCGGGATTTTATATCGCGTTCGCGCGTGAATTACGTCAATTGACTAATGCAGTACATCGCATTAGCGATGGTAATTTAAGTGTGGCGAGCCAATCCAAAGGAAAAGACGAAGTCGCACAATTGATCACGGAATTTGAATCAATGCGCTTGGTCTTGATTGGTTTAGTCAAAAACATTCGCACTAGTACCGAACAAATTGCTAGCTCGTCGGAAGAGATCGCGAATGGCAACGCAGATCTATCAACACGCACCGAGCAACAAGCAAGCTCCTTAGAAGAAACATCCGCTTCGATGGAAGAATTAACCATCGCTGTAAAACAGAATATCGAAAGCGCACAGCAAGCCAATCAATTAGCGATCAGCGCTTCGGATATTGCCAAAGATGGTGGTGTCGCAGTTAAACAAATGACGACAATGATGGAAGGTATTCAGCAATCATCAAAACAAATTAATGACATCATCGCGGTGATTGATGGTATCGCTTTTCAAACTAACATCTTAGCCTTGAACGCGGCCGTTGAAGCGGCTCGCGCGGGTGAACAAGGACGTGGATTTGCCGTAGTAGCAAGCGAAGTGCGCAATCTAGCACAGCGCTCTGCGGCGGCGGCCAAAGAAATCAAACAACTGATCGGCAATTCAGTAAAACAAGTTGAAGCAGGCAATCGTCAAGTACAACAAGCTGGCGACACTATGCAGCGAGTTGTCGACTCTATCGTCAATTTGAATGCCAATATGCATGCAATCACGGATGCCAGCGTTGAGCAAGGCGATGGCATACAGATGGTGAACGCAACACTCGGCCAACTCGATTTGATTACACAACAAAATGCTGCTTTGGTTGAGCATGCAGCGGCTGCGGCTGAAAGCATGCGCCTACAAGCCAGCAAGCTGACCGATGCGGTGGCGGCTTTTACGATTGATCCACTTAGCAAAAACAGCACAGATCTAGGGCAGACTCCCGCAGAAAAACCTCTAGCAAAGATCAAACATGCGAGAACACGGAAGTTGGTCGGCGTCGGTGGCATGCGCCTGGCGCGGCAGTTGGCGAGTAACTGAGAGCTCGCGCTATTTCAAGTTGGCACACTCCATGTGTGCATTTCTGGTAATAAATTCGTCGGTTTTGACGAGTTTCAGTTGAGTTTTAGCTGAAATTCGGTGGATAATGAATAAAATGCTTTAAAGCAATGGCGATTAACTGTAAGAAACTGTCATAAACCGTTAAAAACGCTGATTTGAAGCAAATAATGCCTTTGAAAAATGCATTTTTTTAATAAACTGTCGTAACATCAAACATGCGAACGACGATAGATTCGCATTGAGAACTTGGAGAATATGATGAAAAAAATTAGTCCACAACAAGCGGGTTTCACTTTAATTGAATTGATCGTTGTGATCGTTATTTTGGGTATTTTGGCGGCAACTGCATTGCCACGTTTTGCGGATTTGGGTGCTGATGCTCGAACTGCGAGTGTGAATGCTGCGCGTGGCTCATTATCGGCAACTTCAGCAATGGTGCATGGTACGTTCTTGGTTAGAAGTCCGGCACCTGCAACTGTCACCTTAGAAGGCGTTTCAGTTGCCGTTGTCAATGGTTATCCAAGTGCAGCGACAATTGCTGCTGGTGCAGGTATTACCGCAACAGATTACACCATCACTTCAACTGCGACTGCTACTACGATCTCTCCAATTAGTGCAAGCTCAGCTGCAAAAACTGCTGGTACTTGCTCGGTAGTTTATACAGAAGCCGCAGCAGGTGCTGCACCAACGATTGTAGCGACCACTTCAGCGTGTTAACGAGATAGAAGTAACAAATAAAAGGCGTAGATCACACGATCTACGCTTTTTTTTCGCCTTAATACAGAACGTAGATTCAACATCGTCCTAAGCAATCTGTTCAGATTCAATCCACTCGCAAGCTCAAGTAAATATCCGTACGTAAATCAAGTGGCGAAGTTTCGCGCGGATCATTTAAATATTCTTCATACACAGCCACATCAGCGGCTTCGTAACCCGATGCTGGCAACCACACACCAAACAACCATTCATACGCAGCATGCATATCTGAGTACGGTCCTTGGTATTGCAAGACGGCGCATTTAGCCGCAGCAATATCGTAGGCTTGCAAAGGTGCTTTCGCTTGATTTGCTTGTTGTTCTGCGCTCACCACCAAACAAGCACAAGAACGTAATTGCGCTTCTTCCACCAAAGATGGGTCATCCCAATAGATACCGATTGATCGACTATGCGGGCCAAATAACTGGCGACTCGCTGCGATTCCTTGTAACTGGTCAAACGCTTGTCCAATACCCATGTAATCACCTTGGTGTGGCAAACCCAATAAATGCAAAGCTTCGATTTCTTTCATAACGACTGTAAACATCGTGCTACTCCTAATGGTTGGTGAGGCAGAAAATTGCACATGGCTGCCCTGCTTACGATACTTTGCTGGCGGCATGCCATATACGCTAGAAAAAATACGCGTGAACGATTGCAAATTGGGATAGCCACAGGCACGTGCTACTTGCTCGATTGGCTGTTCTGTTTTGGCCAGCAAAGCGGCTGCACGTTGCAGACGCAAGCGCTTTACTGTTGCAGCCAAACTTTCACCGTAAAACGATTGGTAAATGCGATGCCAGTGATAAGGCGACATGCAGGCAATTTCAGCCAATTGGATAAGATCGAGTTCACGATCTAAATTCTCATGGACGTAGTCAATCACGCGTTGAAAACGTCGTTCATAACTGGCGCGGTGTGCGCTAATGGTGGTGAGTTCGGCTGTCATCTTATTCCCGTCTAAGCATCTGCAATGACGAGAACAATAGCATGGAGTGATTTGACAAATCTTGCGATAAATTTGCTAGGGTCGATGATGCGACATCGCTGCAAATTTGCTAGATTTACTAATTAGGATCAATCTAGGATTGATGTTAAGTCGTACCAAATTATTCTTTAGGGCGACTGAGCAAAGCTTTCAAATTTGCTAGACGATTTTGCGGGGTGATGACTTCATCATCAGTGGGAACTGCGTCCCCTTCATCTAACTTCATTTCTTTGATAAAGCGGGATGGATCGCAATGCACCGATTCACCAGCGCGTTTGCGTTTCTTGCACCACGTAATATGTAAGCTACGTTGTGCTCGGGTAATACCAACATACATCAAACGTCGCTCTTCTTCGATACGTGCGGCAATCGTTTCGACCGGGGCGTCGGGATCACCTTTATGCGGCAAGATGCCCTCTTCTACGCCAACCAAAAATACATGCGGATATTCCAATCCTTTTGATGCATGCAGGGTCGACATGCGCACAGCATCGGGATCTTCGTCCTTTCCTTCCATCATGCTCATCAAGGCAACCATCTGCGTCAAATCGAGCAAGCTGCGATGATCGTCGGTGCCATCTTTGCCACCATTGCCTTTTTGCTTTAGCCATTGGGTGAAGTCGATCACGTTTTGCCACTTTGCCTGTGCCGCACGATCATCGAAATTGTCATACAAATAGTATTCGTAATTAATTTCTTTCATCAGATCGTCGAGCAATTGCTCGGCATGTCCTTCACGATGGGCATGCGCCTCAACATTGTTGATGAAGGTACAGAATTCACGTAAAGGTCTAAGCTGGCGTTCGGTTAACAAAGCTTCGATACCACCTTTGAACACTGCTTCAAACAAGGAGCATTGCCATTGTCCAGCAAACGAGCCCAGCGCTTCTAAAGTTGCTTGCCCTACTCCGCGACGCGGCGTAGTGATCGCTCGAATAAAAGCAGGATCATCTTCTTCATTGGCAATCAAACGTAGATAAGCGATGATGTCTTTGATTTCGGCTTTATCAAAGAAACTCTGACCGCCAGAAATCGTGTAGGGGATTCTCTCTTTACGCAGCGCTTGCTCAATCACACGTGCTTGATGGTTGCCACGATAGAGAATTGCATAGTCGGCCCATGCTGCTCGTCGCTCAAAACGATGTGCGGAAATCATCATCGCTACTTGCGCAGCCTCTTGCTCATCGTCTTGCATGCCCATGACTTTGACTGGATCACCCAAGCCATGTTCTGACCACAACGCTTTTTCAAACAGCTTGGGATTATTTCCAATCACCGAATTCGCCGCTTGTAAAATGCGCGTACTCGAACGATAATTTTGCTCTAACTTAATGATGCGCAAGTTTGGAAAATCAACCTGCAAAGTGGTTAGATTTTCGATGGTCGCACCACGCCAAGCATAAATCGCCTGATCATCGTCGCCCACCGCCGTGAACATCGGTTTTTTTCCTATGCCAGAAACAAGTAACTTCACCAATTCGTATTGGCAGGTATTGGTGTCTTGATACTCATCGACCAATAAATAACGCAAACGACGCTGCCACTTATCGCGCACTTCTTCGTTATGGCGGAATAACTCGACAGGCAAACGAATCAGATCATCAAAATCGACTGCTTGATAGGCAGATAAAGTCGCCACATAGCTTGCATAGATTCTCGCCGCATGTGCTTCATCCTCATCTTGCGCTTGCGCTAGCGCTTGTTCGGGACTGATTAAGCCGTTTTTCCACAAGGACATCGCGGTTTGAATCCGGCGTATCAATTGCTTGTCGGTGGTGATTGCCAAGTCTTGGACTAAGGAAAAGCAATCGTCGCTATCCATGATAGAGAACCTATCTTTCAATCCAAGCGCACGTGCTTCTTGCCGCAAAATTTTGACGCCGAGTGAGTGAAAAGTAGAAACCGTAATGTGTTTGGCTTGCTTCGGTTCCTTCAAGAGCTTAGCAATACGTTCTTGCATCTCATGCGCAGCTTTGTTGGTAAAAGTCAGCGCAGCAATATGTTTGGCATCGTAGCCATGCAATTCAATCAGATTAGCAATCTTTTGCGTAATCACCCGCGTTTTACCCGAACCCGCCCCTGCCAAAACCAGGCATGGGCCATCCATATAATTGACTGCATCGCGTTGAGGTTGATTGAGACCGTGGGACATGAAAACGACCAATTGCTGTTAAGGCGCCATTGTACTCTTTGTGCATTCAATTCGGCTTCATCAGTATAAAAGCGCATGTGAAAGCTTAATAACAGTCTTGTCGTACAAAAGACCTATTCGCAATGATTGGCATAAGTTTTGCAAGAACAACTTACTTCGGTGCTGACAAGTCAAACATTTACGACCTCCACGAAGCTGTAGCTGTAACTGTAACGTTGGCACCGCCTTGTGGTTTCAAAGCATTGTCGTGGTAAGCATTTCAACTGAACCTGTTTTCCGAAAGGCTCAAAGTAGAACGAATCTTGGCGAAATAATTTAAGTAAAAATAAAGTTACATGTATATCGTTCGACTTTTACACGTAACGGTGTCTGAACAAATAATGAAGCTAATTGATAACACTTCCATCGCACTCAAGGATAGAAGTAGTTCGTTAGTTCTTTTGACGGTTCATTCTGCAATGCCAAAAAAGTCAATCAAAAAATGACAAATTGGCTGTTGTTGTTTCAGCAGTCACAACTTCATTATTTAATAATTTACATGCTAATCTAGTATACAGATTATTCTATCTTTTACGACTAATAAATAATGCCATTTTTACTAAGCTGATCGTTGACACTACAACAAAAATATCGACATCACAGAAAATCTAAAAACTATGATCAACGCAGCAATTAGCCATCTCGCACAACAACTCAATCAGCAATTTAAAAACAATTTTCCATTAGCTGAAGATGTTGTGGTGGTCTCAAATCTAGTTGAACTAGATGGCTCAGCCGCTGCCAACGCAAACAACAAATTAGTTCTAACTCTAGTAAATATTGAGAAAGATAATTTGCCGTATCGAGCACAGCTTCCACATCGTGGCAATGATCGACAAGCAATCCACAGCAATCCCTTATATCTGAATCTGTATGTGATGATGTCCGCCAACTTTGGCGCAGGAAATTATTCCGAAGCACTCAAAACTATCTCGCAAGCAATTAGCTTTTTTCAGCAACAGGCCATCTTCGATCGCCAGAACAGTCCGGGCTTAGACAACAGAATCGAAAAACTGATACTGGATATGGAGAATCTCAAGATTCCTGATTTAAACAATTTGTGGAGTCTGATGGGCGGCCGCTACCTACCTTCTGTCCTGTACAGAATTCGCATGATTACGGTTGATGCGGGTGCCATCATTGGTCAAGTTCCAATGATCACCGACCCCAACCAAAACTTACTTGGTTAGGCTGATCTATGGCACGTTATTTGCCTGTGTTTGCGCTAGCAGTCAAACATGAATATTTTGAAGGTGATGCACACCCAGATCGAATGGGACTCGTTTTTACACCAGATAAGGACAGCGCGATCATCATGCAGCAAGAAAACTTGCTACTTAGACGAAGCGTATCGGGGTTTGAGATTTGGCAAGAACAGCGATTAGATTCTGTAGGAGATGCATCAGCAGAAATGAACGGTGATCTGGCAACGCTGAACCTCACTTTTTCGGTGACAGCGAGTGACCCAGCATTTAATTCCTACACAAAATGGGAATTAGATAAACCAATTCAATTTGAAAACAAAGATTCAGTAAGACTGACGGCTACTCAATTGGATACAAATGCAATCAACCTATCTAGCTCTGCAGGTTTAATTGATACCGCTAGGCATGCAATGCAAGTGCAGTTTTACATACGAATTGCACATGTACTCAAGCAAGGTATGACGCGCTATGAAATTGAGTTAAAGGCCAAGGCTTTGCACTGGAAGTATTTCTTTACTGGGGCGATCGGTAGAAAAGCTGTTGAGATTTTTAATTTGGATGGTAGCAGTAAAGAAGACGAATTGTTATTTCAGCGCTCGACTGAATTAGTAAATAACACGGGAACAGCCTTTTTATCAAAAGTGCCGTTTCCGATGAGAAGCATACCAACACAACGCTTTCAGCTGCGTGAAGAGGGTGCCAATGGACGAGTGTTAATGCGGCGATTGCCAAACGCCAGTATTCATCAAATTGGCAAAGAAGGAGTTCCGGGCGGACAGACACTGGTCGTCGCGGAGATTTATATTCATCAATAATTTTCAAAGGAACACATATGGCTGGCGCGTTTAAAACCCCTGGTGTCTATATCAATGAAAAAAATGCCTTCCCCAACTCCGTCGTAGAAGTCGCGACTGCAGTGCCGGCATTTATTGGTTACACCAAATTTGCCGACAACAAAGGCACTTCTTTATCCAATAAACCTTGGCGCATTACTTCAATGTCCGAGTTCCAGAATTACTTTGGTGGAGCACCGGACGATCAATTTGAGATCCTTGAAAAATCAGCGGACGACGCTGTCAGTAATTTCAAAAGTGCGGGCAAAGAATATGTCGTCAAACGCAAAGGCGGCAAATCTGACACGCAGCGCTTTTATCTATTCCGTAGCATGCAGTTGTTTTTTCAGAATGGCGGCGGACCATGCTATATCGTTTCTATCGGTTCTTATACCGACGAAGGCATCAAGAAGAGTGAGTTGCAACTCGGTGTAGATTTGCTCTTAAAAGAACAAGAACCAACCATGGTTGTCATCCCAGACGCCGTCGCGTTGGAAGAAGGTGATTGTATTGCGGTCCAACAATACAGTCTGAAACATTGTGGCACACAAAAAAATCGCTTTGCGATTCTTGATGTGCATAACGGCTACAAAGATCGCAAAGATCCACCAGAAGATGTGATTGTCACTTTCCGAGGTGACTTAGGTACGAACTATCTAAATTACGCTGCTGCTTATTATCCTTGGCTTAACACCTCGATCATCGCGACAACCGATTTGGATTTCTCTAGTTTCAGCGATTTAAGTCAACTAAAGAGCCTACTATTGGCGGAAGCTGGTGGCGACAATGCGCCTGATGATTTGAAGAGCATTTTGAATCAAGTAGGAGATGCAACGCGCGACCCCAATGCAAAAACATATTTATCGGACGATGAACTACATAAAATCTTGTTCTCTGTCAGTCCGACTTATGCAAACATCTTGCTTGCTATCAAACAAAAACTGAACTTGTTGCCACCTGCTGCTGCGATGGCTGGCGTGTACACCATGGTTGATAACAATCGTGGTGTATGGAAAGCCCCAGCGAATGTTAGTTTAGCTTCTGTAATTTCTCCAGCAGTGAACATTACCCATGATGAACAGGAAGATCTGAACGTAACGACCGCTGGTAAATCCATCAATGCGATTCGCAGCTTTATTGGTGAAGGCACCTTGGTTTGGGGCGCACGTACTTTAGATGGTAATAGCTTGGATTGGCGTTACATCAACGTCCGCCGCACGATGATTATGTTGGAAGAATCGTTACGTTTGGCAACCAAGGCCTATGTATTCGAACCGAATGTGAGTGGCACTTGGGTCACAATCAAGAGCATGGCTAGCAACTTCTTAACGAGCATTTGGAAACGCGGTGGCCTAGCTGGTGCTAGTCCTGAAGATGCATTCAGTGTGCATGTTGGATTGGGTGAAACCATGACATCTGAAGATATTCTAGAAGGTATCTTGCGCGTGACTATTCTTGTTGCACTCAGTCGTCCAGCTGAGTTTATTGAGATCACCTTCCAGCAACAAATGCAAAAATCATAGAAGCAACTAATCACGTTAAGGGTCTGACGGCGCATCTAGGCGTCTAACAAGACCGGGGTAGCTCCACTTTTTAACTAATTTATTAAAGAGGTTTGTTATGGCAGATGATGGATCAAAACAATCAGCAAATGTGTGGCCTTTGCCGAAATTCTATTTCCGTGTGAAATGGGATTCAAACGAAATGTCGTTCCAAGAAGTTTCTGGCTTGGATGTCCAATCCGAAGAGATCAAATACCGTCATGGCAATAGCCCAGTTTTCTCCGTGATCAAAATGCCGGGCATGAAAAAATACGGCAATATCACGATGAAAAAAGGCGTATTCAAAGGTGATAACAAGTTCTGGGATTGGCTCAACCAAATCAAATTAAACACGATCAAACGCGTACCGGTCACTATTAGTTTGTTGGATGAAGAGGGTAATGACACGATGGTTTGGACATTAACCAACGCATGGCCAACAAAAATTTCTAGTACTGATTTGAAATCGGAAGGCAATGAAGTGGCGATTGAATCTATTGAGATCGTTCACGAAGGCTTAACGATTGCGAACAAATAAGTATTGCAATGGCAGGTGAATTTTTCGAGGGAGGGTATCCCCCTCCCGCGTTTTATTTTACAGTCACCTTTGGCAATGGTTCGCAGGTGCCAGATGCTTCGTTCAGCGAAGTGTCTGGTATCGCACTTGAAATGGAAACAGAAGCGGTGGTCGAAGGCGGTGAAAATCGTTTTGTTCATCAATTACCTAAAAGTATCAAGCATCCTAATCTAGAGTTGAAACGCGGCATTACCATGCTGAATTCTCCTCTTGTCAAATGGTGCAAAGATACCTTGGAGGGCGATTTTATGAAATTGATCGTACCGCAAACCATCGTCGTTAAACTAAATGGCGCGGATGGTACTGTGCTTCGCGCATGGGCTTTCATTAATGCTTATCCAATTAAGTGGGATATCGAGGGCTTTAACGCAACCAAAAATGAAGTGGCAATCGAGAAGATGACCTTTGCCTATACGTACTCCAAACGTAGCAAATAAGCGAACCTGACTATGTCCATCGAAATAAAAGAACTAGTTATCAAAACAACGATAGTAAATCGTCCAATTGATAAAGATGACGACGCCTTTCTCGATAAGAAAGTCATCAAAGAAGAGATCTTGGCGGAATGCCGTCAATTAATGCAAAGCATCTTGCGTGAACGTCGGGAGCGCTAGTCGTGTCTGGGCAAAAAACACTATTAAAGATATCTGGTTGTAGTGTCTCTAAAGACGGAACTATCAGCGTTGATAGTTCGCGACCAGTTTTTCAGGCCTTAATTAATCCATCAGGATATGGGCACGATTACAGTATCAAGTATTCCAAAAATCAAACCTTGGGACAAGCTGGAAGTGAAGCCAAGTTCCACGCCAGCCAACCAGAAAAATTAAGCCTAAAAGAACTCGTGTTGGACGGCACGGGTGTTGTGCCAGGAACGAATAAAACAGTAAAACAACAGGTCGAATCTCTACGAGATGCAGTCTATACCTATGTTGGCGACAATCACGAAGCACCAATTGTGCAAGTTCTATGGGGAAGTCTTGTTTTTTATGGGAGAGCAGAAGGGCTTAAATTTGACTACACCTTATTTAAACCAAACGGCGAGCCTCTGCGAGCAAAGATTTCATTGAATTTCGTTGAATACATCAGCCCTCAACAAATCGTCAAAGAAGAAGGCGACAACTCACCAGATCTTACCCATTTAGTGATCGTGAAAGCTGGGGACACATTACCCTTACTGTGCGAACGCATTTATCGCGACAGCGCATACTACAAAGCAGTCGCAAAATTCAATGGACTAAGTTCTTTTCGGAATTTACAGCCAGGCATCAGCTTGCGCTTTCCACCATTAGCTTAAGTGCTGATGATTCCATTAATAAACGTTTAGAAAAGAACTGATATGTCGATTTCACCTTTAACTAATAGTTCCGGTGTTCTTAGCCTAACCATCACTTGTGACGGCGCGACTATTCCCGACATTATTCAAATCGTCTCGGTCGAAACCAACCATAGTACTAATCGAATTCCTTCCGCAACGATTACCTTGCTAGATGGCGACATGCCAAATGCAATTTTTCCAATTGCGGATGCTGGCAACTTCAAACCCGGAACAGAGGTCGTCATAAGCGCTGGCTACGACAATACAACTTCTGTGATCTTCACAGGAATTGTCATTTCACACGCAGTCAAAATTAGTGGTGACAACTATGCGCGTTTAATTATCGAATGCCGTGACAAAGCTTTAGCAATGACAGTCGCCAGAAAGAACGCAAATTATGTCAACAAAACGGATAACCAGATTATCTCTAGTATCATCAGCGCTTACGCTGGTCTGACTCCGACTGTTGATTCCACCTCAGTGACGTACAAGGAACTAGTCCAGTATTACGCAACCGACTGGGATTACATGATGACACGAGCCGAAGTAAACGGCTTTCTCGTTATCGTTGATGCTGGAAAAGTGACAGTCAAAGCGCCCGTTGGTAGCGGTAGCCCCGTACTCAAGTTGACTTATGGAATGGATCTAATTGAATTTCAAGCAGAACTCGATTCTCGTTCTCAGCTAAATTCAGTAACCAGCACGAGTTGGGATTTATCTCAACTCGCTATCGTACAGCAAACTGCACAAGCCGAGACACTTACAGGTCAAGGCGATCTCGACGCGAAAAAACTAGCTGAGGTATTAGGTATCGCCGACTTTGGCTTGCAAACTGCTGCGCCCCTCGAAAGTGCTGCACTTACAGCGTGGAGTAAAGCGCAACAGACTAAAGCGGCCTTATCTCGCATTCGTGGCCACATGCAATTTCAAGGAAGCGCGCTGGCCAAACCTGGCGTTTTGATTGAACTTGCTGCGGTTGGCAAACATTTCAACGGGAATATTATTGCTAGTAATGTGATTCATCGAATTGCCGATGGCAATTGGGTCACTGAAGTCGAATTTGGTATGCCCAATTATTGGTTCACAGATCAATATCAAATTCAAGCACCAGAAGCAGCCGGCTGGACTGCAGGCATCTGTGGTTTACATATTGGGATTGTATTGAAACTCGATGCTGACCCCGAAGGCCAGTACAAAATTCAGGTCTCAATTCCCTTAATGAACGCAAGCACAGTTGGCGTGTGGGCACGATTTGCCAGTTTCTATGGGTCCTCTGGGTTTGGTGGTTTTATCATTCCAGAGATCGGTGATGAAGTCGTCTTAGGATTTTTCAATAATGATCCATCTTGCCCTGTCATTCTGGGTAGCCTGTACAGCAGCAAACATGTTCCTCCTTATGAACTCACCGCAGAAAATAACTACAAAGCACTTGTAACGCGTAGCAAGCTAAAGATGGAATTCGATGATGGAAATAAAGTCATCACTTTCATCACACCAGCAAACAACAAAATTGTCATTAGCGATCAGGATCAGTCCATCTTATTGCAAGACCAAACGAATAACAAAGTCGAATTAAGCACTAGTGGTATTTTGCTTGATAGTCCAAAAGACATCACTATCAAAGCGCTAGGCAAGGTCGCTATCTCAGCGGTGCAAAATGTTGAAATTGCAGCACAAATGGATGTCACCACGACCGGATTGAATATTAGCAGTACAGCAAACATCAGTTTGACAGCAAAGGGAACAGCGAGCGCAGAATTGTCCGCGGCTGGCCAAACAACTGTCAAAGGTGCCATGGTCATGATCAATTGAATTAACAGTCACTCATAGGAAACTACCATGCCACCCGCTTCCAGAATCACAGACATGCATGTCTGCCCGATGGTAACGCCAGCCTTGCCTCCTGTTCCCCATGTTGGCGGCCCCATCACTGGCCCCTGTGTTCCCAACGTACTGATCGGTGGACTACCAGCTGCTGTGGTGGGAGATATGTGTGTATGCGTCGGCCCTCCGGATACGATTGTCAAAGGTAGTGCTACTGTATTCATCAGCGGCCGTCCGTCGGCTCGTATGGGTGATACCACTGCACACGGCGGCAATGTCGTATTTGGTTTCCCAACCGTAATCGTCGGTGGATAAGGACAATAATATGACTCGCGATACCTCTTTTCTTGGCACTGGTTGGAGTTTTCCCCCAGAGTTTTCTAAGCGTGGCAAAGTAAGTATGGTCAGCGCAGAGGAAGATATTCGGCAAAGCTTGTTGATCTTGCTCTCAACCAGCCATGGCGAACGTGTAATGCAGCCAAGTTTTGGTTGCGGTTTAAAACACCATGTTTATGAAAATATCGACGAAAGCACCATCACTTTACTCAAAGACTTAATCACTAGAGCGATTCTATTTTTCGAACCACGTGTGAAGTTAGAAATGATACTAAGTGACATATCAGAATCGTACGAGGGAAAGATCAATTTCACCATTGTCTATCGCGTGATTAGCACGAACACGCGTCATAACATCGTTTATCCATTCTATTTGCGTGAAGGTACCGATGTACAACTGTAGACAGATTCGAGCTTGAAATGAAACCTCAATTAATCATTAGCGATGGTCGAAGTCAATCGCAACGCCAGTTAAAGGCGTTACGAGGAGATTATTTCCAGCTCAATGAAATGCGCTTCGAGCAGTTACTCAGCTTAGCGAGTGAATATGCACGTCTGGTGAAGTTTCATCAGTTAGATCTGCGAGTAGACGGCAATTGGAATCAGTTTTTTTTAGCTGATGAATGCATTCTGATGGCAAATATTTTGGCGATAGATACCGCTACACACGCTCAACACTTTGAAGCAAGACTACAATCACAGCCGCTGTATCGAGATTGGTTTCGGGACGATATCATTAAGAAAATTGATGTCTGCTATCGAGACCAGCTTGATTCACCACTGCTATTAGCACGCCTACTGAATCAATATCTGCTCTCTTTAAGTATATTGCAAAGCAACGCTGCAGTTCAAAGTAAACGCTTACTAGAAGGCATACTGCGCGGCCTTAAATGGGAAGTACAAACACTATGCGAAGCTACACCGCGCGTGCTGGTTCCGTACAGTTCGGCTCTATTTAGTGCGCAATTTAAATCGCTAAGCGATTGGCCTACAACACCGACGAAAGATCGACCTCTTAAAAGCGATGAAGGCAAGAATTTAAGTTTGGGAGAAGTTCGACATAATTTTCACACTTTCAATCAGGCTCTCAGAATGCTACAAAACGGTGTTCGGGAATTGTTGCCAGTAACTATGCTTAGTGAGGAACACGATCCAGCACAAAGCTTGTTGATTGCATTTATCCGTCTATTCGAACAATTGAAAACACGTTTAAATCATTTTGGCGACAAGCATATCGATTTCTACTATCAACAAATCTTAGGTATGCGCGCACGTGCGCAAATCCCTGATAGTGCTTATCTGGTTTTACAATCAAATCCCAATACCAAGCAAATGTTGATCGATCAAACCAACGAATTTGTCGCTGGTGTCGATGCAGATCAAAATGAAATCATCTATAAAGCAGAAAATTCGACCCAACTCAATGATGCCAAAGTGGTTTCTCTACACAGCATCTACTTCGACAAAAATCACGAAGAAAATCATCTTCTTGTTACCAAATCGAGTTACCACCAAGCCATCCAAGTATTACCAGACGATTGCCCCCCTACTGATCACGAAAAACTGCCGCCACTTCCGCTATTCGGCGCCCCTAAGCCTGGCGAGCATCTATCGGGGGCACGTGCTACACGCTTTGGTTTTGCGATCGCGAGCAAAGTATTACAAATGCAAGAAGGTGAACGAGTGGTGCGCGTGCTATTTCGCTTCCGTGATAATGCTGCGTACACCATAGAATCAAGCATCAAGGAAATCACCGAGCATGCTCGACAAAAGCGGAACAATACATCCAATCCCACGACCAGCATTCGTTTAAGTGATGTGTTTATTAAACTTTTGCGAGGCATGTTTAAGATTTCCTTAACTACCTCAGAAGGATGGTTGTCAATTGGCGAGTACCGCCCTGAATATCATGAGCTTAATGCAGACATACCGCCCAATTGCCTAGCGCTAAACTTTGTTTTACCTGCTAGCGCACCGGCTATTTGCGCCTACCAAGCCAATACGCACGGTGAATCATTTCAGACCAATTTGCCGGTCATGCTGTGTGAGATGACACAAAATGAATATGCCTATCCTTACGACATTTTGCGTAACTGGTTTGTACAAGAGATTGAGATAGATACACAGGTAAAAGGCTGTCGGAATTTAATTTTGCATAATCAAATTGGGCAACTAAGTGCTCTGTCACCTTTCCTACCATTTGGTCCACTACCTGAAATTGGCTCTTATCTAGTTGTAGGAAGCGAAGAAGTCGCAGATAAACAATTGCAAGATATTTCTCTCGACGTGGAATGGACAGGTCTGCCCAATAACTTAGGTGGATTTCCTAGTCACTACCGCGCCTACCAAACACCACTGAAAGCAGATTCAGTGCTGGCAAAGATTTCTGTTTTAGTTGACGGCAAATGGAATAACGCAACGCAAGCTATCCCATTATTTCAATTTGAAACGCGTCCTGATGGCAGTGCATCCAACCAAGTGAATTACGAAAATTCATGGAGCTTAAGCCAACTGGTACCTTTATTCAAAATAAGTAACATAGCAAAATCTGACGGTGCGGTGCCATTCGCTTACACATCCGCCACCATGAATGGCATGTTTAAAATCAGTCTAGATTCACCAAATGGTGCATTTGGTCATCAAGAGTATCCTCAATTGCTGACCCAAGTTCTGACACATAACGCCCGCAACAAAAAGCTAGGTTTGATTCAAGCACTACCAAATACACCCTACACGCCGCAAATCAGTAGAATTACTTTGAATTATCAAGCGACTTCAAAAATTAGCTTTGACCAAAGACAACTAACAAATATCGATAGTCGGCACGAGCAATTTATGCACTTGCATCCGCTAGGCTGGGAAGCGATGAGTCATAGTGATATGAAGCGCATAGCCTTGGTACCGCGATATCCGGCGGCAGGGAACTTATTTATCGGTCTCACTGCTTCACAATTACGGGCAACATTAAGTCTCTATTTTTATCTCCGAGAAGATTCGCTTCCTTTGACGAAGTTGGCGAGCACTGGTTTATGTTGGTGGTATTTATCATCAAATCGTTGGCGCAAAATGCAACCAGCGAATATTCTAGACGACTCCACGTTTGGCTTTATGACCAGTGGTATCGTTCAAATTCAGATCCCTGATGAGATCGATCAGAATAATACTGTCATGCCGTCCGGCTTATATTGGCTGGCAGTATCCGCCGAGTATGGATTAGAGCGATTCTGCAGCTTATATGGCGTGTTTGCGCAAGCAATCAAGGTAAGCTACCGCCCAGATTCAGGTAAAAAAAATGAATCAAGCTTGGCAGCGTTCAGTATTCAACGTAGTCGAACCCAAGTTCCTGGACTGCGTAGAGTCCTGCAATTACGTCGCAGTTTTAATGGACGAGATCAAGAAACCACACAACAATTCCGTATCCGGGCGAGCGAACGACTCAAACATAAGAATCGTGCACTAACGGCTGCTGATTATGAACAACTCATTCTCGAACAATTCCCTCAAGTATATAAAATCAAGTGCTTTCCCCATTTATGCTCGGCAGAAAATCCTCATCATCGACTTTGTCCTGGACAACTCTTAATTGTGCCTATTCCTCATTTAAGTTTAGGTGGACATGCGAACCAGAAGCCTAGTTTGAGCGGACACTTAATCCAAGAAATTCAAGCCTACATCCAACAATTTGCTCCTGCTGATGTGACGATCAGTGTGGAGAATCCTACGTACGAAGAAATTCAAGTACGTTGTACCGTCAAACTAAAATCAGCCTATTCAAATAGTCGTTTCGCGGGACGTTATGTCGAAGAGATCAATCAAGCTATTTGTGATTACTTATCTCCATGGATACAGCGAGGTCAGACCCAACATTTTGGTTGGGCCATACAGCAACATAACGTTGTGGCATTCCTCCACGACTTGGAATACGTAGACGAAGTTACTGGCGTCTCGCTACTACAAATAGCGCCACTGGGTGATACGCAAGATCTGCGATACGACTTACATGACAATGCCAAAGCGATTCGCGAAGAGAAAAATTTACGCCCTAATTATCCATGGAGTATCGCCGTTCCTATGAATGAACATTGGATAGTGGTGAACGAACAGTTCGAACAAAAGCCAGCCAAAGCGATTGGTATTAACGAACTAAAAGTAGGCTCAACTTTCATAATTCCGGTGAGAAAAGAACCATGACCCGACGCACAAGACAAATGTTACAGGAACAATTCCAGCATGGAAAAATGCCAACGGAAGAAGATTTTTCTGATTTGATTGAATCCATGTTGAACATGTTGGACGAGGGATTTGATAAAACGCCAGAAGCGGGTTTTAAAGTCGCCCAACTTCGCGATGGCAAATTAATGAGCTTCTATAAAGATATCAACATTGGAAATCCACTTTGGTCGATAGGCTTAGACAAATCCAACAACAATCTAAGCATCCAAGATCATCGAGATCAATCGTTACTGACGCTATCAAGTACAACTGGGCTCGATGGCATTCATCGTCACGCTATCGGTATTCGTCAGAATAATCCGCGATACGAACTTGATGTCGCAGGCTGGGTTGCATCAAATGGCAGAATAGGCCGCGCTGGCGACTTAGCAGTACCAGCAGATGGTAATTGGTACGACATTAGTGAAGCGATGACCGGTTGCCAAGCGTGGGAAATTATCGCCGGCGTTGGCGGAAAAGATAGTGAAGGGCGCTACGCGTTAACACATGCTTTTGCACTCAATGCGTTTAATTCAAATAGCAGCATCAATCATCATCAAACCCATTTTGGAAATAAATGCAGCCGCATCGAATTACGTTGGGTTAACGAGGACAACGGTAAGCCCTTTGAATTTAAATTACAAATGCGGGTTGGCTGTAGCTATGGTGACGATGTTTGGATCAAATATCATATGACACAGCTATGGACAGATACTTTGATGCTAGAAAGTGATCAAAAGCCTCTACGTCAACCTTCACCTCAATACGATGCCAAAGGGAAGGTAAAAAAATAATGGCACAACAAAACATCACTCTGTCACTTAGCTTAGCGAATGGAAACTTGATTTTAGAGGCTTTAGCAGAGCGTCCATTTAAGCAAGTTTTTGAACTCATCGGTGAATTAAATCAGCAAGCATCCAGACTGTTTTCACCAACAGCACAAGGGCATGAATTAGCAGTATTCACCTTAAGTCCAAACCAGCTCAGACTGATTCTCGAGGTCTTGGGTGAGATGCCGTATAACCGCGTGCACCGCTTACTACAAAATATGCATCAACAATTGCAAGAGGCAACTACCGGTGTCTAATCCACATTCGATCCCACGTCTACAGGCTGATCCCGATCAGCTCGATTTCGATGGCCTGCGCCGTCGTGGGATCGCTCTTTTGCAAGAACTTTCGGGCAAACAGTGGACGGATTATAACTACCATGATCCGGGAGTCACCTTACTGGAATTACTTTGCTACGGTATCACTGACTTAGTTTATCGTACTGACTTCGATGTTGCCGATTTTTTGTGCGACGAGCAAGGCAACATCAATTTTCAAGCACAAGCACTTTATCCACCACAGTCGATTTTTCCGAATCTAGCAGTCACGGATCTCGATTATTGCAAACTCATTTACGACCACCTACCCGATGTTGAAGACGTCTGGATTAGCTCGAACAAAAGTCCACATAGCTTTGCTGGACTGCTAACCGTCTTTGTAAAGCCACATCAATCACTAACCAATCGTAATCAAAAAGCTTCATCGGAACTATGCGAAGACCTTAGAGCGCAAGTAATTGAATTATTATCGGCACAACGCAACCTTGGGCGTGATTTGGCAACGATTCATATCGTCCAGCCAAAAATGTTTAGGCTTGCAGGAGAAATCGAAATAGATGATAGGCGAGCATGTGCCGAAGTCTATGCGGATATCTATTTTCGCTGTGCAAAATTAGTCTCATCGGGTAGCCAAATCATGCGCTTTGAGGAAGCGCTACGCAAGGGCTTAGATTGGGAGCAGCTATTCACAGGCCCACTAACTGAACGCGGATTTATCGATGAAGCGAGCTTCTTAGACGGTAGCTATGATATTGACGTCGTCAAACTAATTACCTTAGTACGTCATATTCCTGGTGTAAAAAATGTGCGATCTTTAGTGCTTGTCGACGACGAAGGTCAACTACATGAACATCTACAATTCAATCATAGCGATCCAAATTGCCCAACACTACAATTCCCTGTTGACGCCCAACAAATTCATGCCTTAAATTTAATTCAAGGAAATACTGCGCTTGTAAGCATCAACAGTAATCCAATCGACGAAGACAAATTAGCGGCGAGATTAAACAACAACTACTTGAAGCATGATTCACAGAGGGAAATTCACGCATTTCATGAACAAGTTAGTTTACACCTAAAAAAATACGAATTTGAGTACGAAGCATTTCGACGAAATCGAAGTGATTTTCACAAGCTGATTGAATTACCTAAACCTAGCGTACGCGACTTTGCTCAATATCGTTCGATTGGCGAGGATACACCTGCGATCTATGGGATAAATCACTTCGGCGTCCCTAAATCAGAACCAGCAGAAGTGCACGCACGTGCACGTCAATTGAAAGCCTATTTATATCCATTCGAACAATTAATGGCTAACTATTTAGCTTCATTGCAGCAAGTACGCCAGATTTACTCAATCAATCCGCAACTTGATCGTAGTTATTTCTCGCAATTTTTAGATGAACAACAAATACCCGCGATTCGCTCCGTCTATCAAAAAAGTGCAACGCCACAAGAAGTAGCGGAGATTTTACGTGAACAAGATGCATTTGAAGATCGTCGCAATCGCGTACTCGACACACTACTGGCAATGTATGGCGAACAATTTCCAAGCGAAGAATTTAGACGTAATGATTGCTACCATCACAACCGAGTTGAGCACCAACTCATTCGATGCAAAATACAGTTGCTTGAACACCTCTGTGAGCTGAGTAGCCAACGCGGCAATGCAAGTAATCTACAGCAAGCTTGGAGCCATAACAATCTATCTTCGCTGCAGAAACGCTTACGTATTCTTACGGGAAGTGCAGCTGCTACAGCAGGATATCACTCCCCTTCCTTAATTCAAGGCTTACAAGAAAAATTCCAATTTATCAGCGATTCTCGTTACAGAGCACTATTAGAAAAGCAAATTAGTTTTCCTTCTGAACTGAGGACTAGCCAATTAAATGCGATTCCGAAACAGTTACCGACTGACGAAGAACAAAGATCAGATTATGAGTTTAAATTCCCTCATAGTGCAATTTGTGAATCCCTATTGAAATACGGCGTTGATTGGCGAAATTATCAATCTCTACCAAGCGGTGAACACCATGTTTGGTTATGCCTACGAGTAGCCAATCATCAAAACATAGGCACGCAAGTGGAACAATATTGGCCAATCTGCTTACTGCCGAAAAGCGAACTTGAAGTCTTTCTATCGAATTTAACTGAAGCACTGATACAAATTAGCCTCAGCATCGAAGGCTTCCATCTGGTTGAACATATCTTGCTCCGTCCCCACAGAGATACACATCAACGTGAAGTCGAATCGACATTTTACTCGCATCGAATCAGCGTAATTTTGCCTGGATTTACTGCGCGTTTCGCAGAAAACAAGGCGCGTATTTGGGTAGAAAATTTAATCGCACAACATTTGCCTGCGCACCTAATGCCAGAATTCTTCTGGTTAGATTTCGCCTTTCTTGCGCAGTTTGAGAAACGCTACCAAGAGTGGAGTAAGGCGATGCAAGAGTACACCATAAATGCTTATCAAGGCGATGCAACACTGTTAGACCAATGTGCCGATCAAATTATTGCTTTCTTGAACAAGAATCGTCCAACGCAGTCTAATCGTTATTGGATATAAAAATATGCGTCGCATTAATCGCATACATGATTTGGTATTTGATCTGTCTTTCAGCGATGAGAAGGCAGATGCAAGTGTATGGGCCGAATGGATCAAGATGCGCTTATTGCCGATAATTGACGAGGTGACGGAAGACCTTAGTCGCGAGTTCAAAATTTCAGCGTCGCAGGTGAGACGAATTGAATCACTAGAAATTGATTTAGGTAGCGTGTTCATCGCCGAATCTGAACGCGAGTTAGTCCGACGCCTTCATGAGCAATTCAGTAATTCTCTGAGACAGGTACTGACAAAAATAAGTGCCCAAAACTCATCCCTAGAGCAAGTAGAGAACGCACATACCGACTTCCTGCATTTTCTCAAAACTGGGCAATTAAAGTGGGAAAGACTTTCTGATGCAAAGCATGCGCATAAACGTTTGCTCCATGAAATCATACATGCCAAAAGTGCGCCTTTACCTCTGCACGAAATCACACGAGATAATCGCCAATTAAATCGCTTACTTAAACAGTTCGACGTTGGTGATTTATTTAAAATCACCAACATGGCCTTACGCTCATGGTCCAGAGAAGAGCGAGAACTGATGTTAGATTGGCTTGGACTGGAGTTTTTACATTTACAAACCAGGCATTCAGAACAAGCCGCCATAGAGAAGCTCTGGCAATTTATTTTGCCATCGATACAAAATCGTAGCAATTCTTTTGCTGAGATCGCGCAATCATGGATGGCATTTCAAGGAAGCAATCTCGCAACGATAAAAACCGAGTACCAACAATTCATAGAAACCAATACAGCAATCTCAATGCCAACACGAGTCGCGCTAATGCAGGTATTGGAACGGATAAGCAAAAAATTGGCTAACCCAGATCTTGTCAACGCTGGCATTGTCAATGCAGAAACAGCCTACGCTGGCACAGACACCTTTGAACAAAAAGATCAAGCCACACAATTAGCGAACGAGCTGGCCGAACAATACCGTACAGAGATTACAAATGCTAGAAGCGCTGAAAAGGCAATGACAACAAGTCGCTTTGCTTTCACAGACGCCCACAAACTGGCTTTTCAGCATGGAGATTTTTCTGCGCTCGAGTCTGACTGGGCTTCATTAATATTGTTTTGCGCCGACGACATTCGGCAATTACGCACAACTTACTGGCCTACTTGGTTAGAACAATTCCCTATCTCAGCTTGTCTTGATCTCATCAGAATCATTCACAAAGACGCTGGATGGTTTATTCAATCTAATCTATCAACGAGAAATGCTACGGGCAAACTTCAAAATCAGTGGGAACTCGACGCATTTATAGTAACTTGTTTGTCTTCACCAGCGAATGCGATTCCAACATCGATGTTCGAAAGATTTAAATCACACTTGGCTGCGAACCTTGTCGAATACAAACAAGAGATACATAACGACGATAATGTTCGTTCCGAAGAATTTGTAAGGAAGCAGCATGAAGAGAAATTTGCAAACGCTATCAATCAAATATCAAAGATTTGCATCACGAGTGATGATCCTCAGTTAATCAGTAACGCAATTCATCTACTTCTAGACGAAGATGCTGACGCATTTGAAGCGATCTGTCGTGCAAATTGGCGTCGTTGGTGGCAATTACTGGACTTCAACGATCAAGTTCAAATCTTACTGCGGATACATCCGAAACTCACAGCATGCATTCAAGCTTATCGATCTCAACAATTGAGAGATGCTAGTCAAAGTACAACTGAACAGCGCACATATGATACGGCGCTATTTGCCTATCTTTGGATCGTACCAGCGAATCAACTCTCTAGCACCGAGTTCGAGCAATTGTATAAACCGCAGTCAGCGCTCGCCGAAGATCTGACTAACAGTTTACCCTCATCCGAATTATCGACGGAGAAAGTGATTGCGTCGTTCGATAAGATAAAGACAAACAAGCTGGAACAAGACATCACGCCTAAGGAAATACCGAACAAGCACTTTCTTGAACGATTCGACCACAAGAATCCACGCTCAACTGAAACCTTCTTTGTCAATCTCAGAATCGATCAGTCACGAGAAATACGATCTCATTTTATCGAACTAACACGATCACAAAAATTAGATATCATCGACAAAATGTCACTGACGCAATGTACGGTTATCACACAAATATTGCACCCCAATATAGGAAAATTACTCCAAGAGCAGTACCAGTACTTCGATCGTTTTTATGGTGCCATCAACAGTTGCTTAAAACGGATGCTATCTGGGAATCAGATAACCCACACCATACCCAATAAAGAAAATTTGTTTCAGCAATTAATTCAGCATTTGGCGCTGTCGGAAACATCTCTGCAAGTAAGCGAATTTACGAATTTTATTGTCAACTTACTGCGAATACCTGCCGATTTGAGAGAGACCTTTCAAGAATCTATCTTAGAAGATATCGACGATATATCACTTCCCTACTTTGTCGCGGTATTGAAGCAAGAAAATCAAAACAAGCCAACTCCGACAAAGATAGGAAATAAATTCCAATCGACACCTCTGACCACATTTAGTGAACTCGAGCAGAGTTCATCGATTAGTCCAGACCATCCCCTATTAAGAGGCTTTCATGCTTGGCGTGTGAGTAAATTTTCTGTCTCCGACTTAAATTTGCAGCTGCGTGAACTGCATATGTATCTCCACTGGTGGGTGTTACATCAAGATACCGATCACAAGATCGACTACAGTTTGCTGCTAAAAAATATACAAGTCGCTGTGCAATCAAGTCCGATTCCGGAACATTTACTTGCTTGCGCGCTCGACGCGCTTCGTGATGGAGAGCATATCAATCTGGATTCACTAAATGCTCAAGCGCGAGTGCTAGATGCGCACGCTTTTCAGATTGGTGAGAAGAACTTTTCGCCATCAGCTCTAGCATTAAAATTGGCGATCGATGAATTTTATCAACCGTTCACGAGCGACTCAAATCCGACGGCTAAGAAGAGCTCAGAAATTCTTTATACTTCAGAGCTACAAGCGAACTTTCTAGCAGCATTTACTAGCAAGGAAAACTGGCAAGCATTTCAGACAGAACTCATCCAGCAATGCGTAAGATCACCTTCACACATGCTTCAGCTAAAAGCACAGCTGAGAGAAGAGATTTCAGCGGCACAATTACATCGATTTATTTTGCGGCTGCTTGAGCGTACACAGATCGACCATCTTTTTATCTCAGCAGATATTTCGGCTGGACTTCATTCAACCATCAATGAAAAAAATCTTCACCAGAAATTACAACTCATTGCCATCCAAAGTGATTCACCACAAGCACGTTTTACCGATATTCTGATTCACCTATTATTGCAGGATACCAAGCAATTAGTCGCCTTATTTTCATCAAAAAGCGTCGACGCAAATAATCTGTCTAATAAAGTATCAGGCTTTGTAGAGTCCCAAGTTAAGCCAGTTTTCCAACTTAGTCTCACACAACAAATTCTATTGCCGGAAAATGACAAATTATCGGCACTAAAGACGCATTTATCGAGAGAACAAAATCATCTGCCCGCTGATCTGCGTCGAAAAATGCAGCCAGCGGAACTACTGCTGCTGTTGAAACAGTGGCTCAGTCACCAAGTACAGCAGGTTGTATTTCGTCAAAGGCAAATCGTCGAAGACACTGCGACGAATCGTTCGACAAATCGAGATACATCTATCTCCAACGATAACCAGCAGGAACTAGCTGCAAGGGACCTTGATGCATTTGAAACCATCGCTGCGTTGCTCACTAACATTCAACAAGAAGACCTCCCTTTTGTTTTGTCATCACTTAGAGATTCGCTACCTTTACACTTGACGCAACAGATTCTCAAACTAAGTGAGCAATATTTTCAGCTCGGAGAAAAAGATTTAAAAGAATTAAATAAATGGATAGCGCGCAGCGATTCAACGCAACAACTTAAGCAAGTTTGGGAATCACCCTTGCGCCGAATCTATTCAATTGAACAATCAGCACACGGCGTTGCAACGACTCAGATCGATTCCAACACACCTACGCTGCATCAGCCAGAACAAACACAAAGGCAATTTGATACGCTATCTTCACACCAAATTGATGCACTTCCAGCCAAGCTAACGGATGCTGTTTTGCATGCTCGAATAATCAGCTTAGAGACAATTTGGCCGCAAATTCTGCAGGATCATAAACATCTTTTAGCAGAGGTACAGCGGAAATACCTAGTAAAACAAGAGTTGCGCGAACGATTGATTGCACATACTCCCATCAACATGCTTGTCGATATGCTTGAAAGTATCGCGCCAAAGTCAGTAGAACTATTGCGTGGCTTATGGCTGAATTGGGATCAGCTCGACTCAAGAATGAGGCGATACCAAACATATCCAGATTTCCAACGACACAGCCTACGCCCAATCTTCGCGGGAGTGTTTGAAATTGCTTTGCATCGCCGCGACATTGCTGAGCAAGCCCACTTCATCATCTCTTCGATCTACGCAACGGATCGCAAACCTACTGAAGCGATTTTAAGTCACCTTGGCTATCAGATGGATGTTTCTCAAACACCATATTGGCAATACGTGTTTGAACATACCAATGCGGTCAACTTGTTCAAAGCGTTTGTGGGCGAGGATTCACTAGACCAAGCAGCACAAGGCACACAAGAAATACACGAGCCCGAAACTAATAGGTCGAATAAGAACGACTATTTGGACATTGAGGTACGACCATTCGCGAATCTGGCGCAGTTAGACCTCTGGCAGTACGACAAAAAAGCAAATTCACTTAAAGCCTCTACGTTGCCCACAAAGCCAGAGATTTTGCAGCTCAGCACAAAGCAACAAGATGACTTGGTAACATGCTGTTTAATGCAGCTAAATGCGGATCAACTGCATTCTTTTTGGAATGCCTATGCGTTTGAGTTATGCCAATCAAAAGTCAACAGAATAGACCCCTCTTTAGAGGAAGCGCTAGAGACAACTACCTACAACACTCCTGCTCTACCCATCCAGGAGAAAACAATCGATCAGCGTATCTTGCGTTCACAAGCATCATTGAGGGCTGCATTAAAGGCGCTAGCCAATCTAGATCTTTCACAAGTTGACACAGTTAGCCTCAGCAAGCACGATCGATCATTGATTGCAACACCTACTACGCTGCAAAACTTGGAAACAATTTGCGTTGTGATTTTACAGAGCAAGACAAGCATCGGTTACCGAGAGCAAGCAGATTTCCAGAAAGCACTACATCGATTGCTATCGCAGACGACTTACCACTTCAAAGATATCAAAGAGGCTTTACAAAGTAACTCCGCGGTTAATCGACTTTGCGAGCTTGCTAGCTTGAGTCAATTGGATGCGTTATTCAGACGTTTGCACAACAACCTCAGTCAACATCTTCCAACGCTAATCTACCGCTTAGAGAACGCGTTGCAGATTCTATTGCATGAAAATTTGATTCACTTAAGCAAAGCTAGTTGGCGAGCGATCTACGTATCAAGTTTGGCGAATCCTACTCCATCCGATATCAAGCAATTCACATCGCAGCTGATTCGACAATTACAACTGTCTTTCAAACTCGAATCCATTGAGGCTTGCATAGAAAAACTAAAAAATTTCGATCATCATTTGGAGACCCGAATCTCTATGCAAGTCGCGGAGAGAGAAGAAAAAGTAAGGTCACCCAAACGCAATTTACACGACCAACAAATATCATCGAACAAGGACAAGTTTCCAGGAGACGACGAGCAAATTCTACAAGCTAGCTTTCTGCAAAATGCTGGCTTGGTTATCGTCGCGCCTTATTTACAACGATTGTTTTCACTACTCTCGTTGACAAAAGACGGTGCATTCGTTGATAGGCAGGCTGCTGAACGAGCAGTGCACTTGACACAGTACATTGTTACAGGTGAAGACGCTTCACCCGAATTTATGTTGACCTTAAATAAGCTGCTATGTGGCATTCCCGCAGTTGTTCCGATTTCAATTGGAATACAGATAAGCGCCGATGAGAAAGAAGTTATCCAACAAATGCTGTCTGGTGTAATTGCACATTGGAGTGCCATTGGCAAGACTTCAATACAAGGGCTGCGTGAGACATTTTTGATACGCGAAGGTCATCTCAACTACATAGAAGATAACTGGCACCTCAAGGTGAGACAAGGAAGCTTCGACATGCTACTTGATCGCTTGCCGTGGAGTTTTGCCATGATTAAGTATCCGTGGATGCTCGCTCCTCTTCATGTGACATGGCGCTAATTGCTTTTCAGAGAAATAAATCGATATGCTGAATACTGAATGTTTAGAACAAGAAATTGCCTGGTTTAGCCGCGTTTGCGACGCGCGTTTTGACGCCTATTTCAAAGACAATGAGAGTGACAAGGATCTACAGAGCTTGATTCCGGCGCCAGACCTTTCCTCTAGCCATACCGCATATGCAGAAGTTGTTCGAGAGTTTGATTTCTCCTACCTTGAACGTATTGTGCTCGTACTAGCTTTGGTGCCACATTTAAGGCCACAAGCGCTCGATTTTTTCTCACTACAAAACTCTGCACTTTCGCGCCCTTTCAGTGAAATTGGCGGTTGGCGCGGCAAAGCGCATTTAGGATTCTTGCCGACTTGCGAAACTGCTGCCTTCATTTTGGCAGGTAGCAGTTTGGAAAAACGCTTGCATCTAGCTAATCTATTCAAGGATGAGCATCCGTTTATTAGACAAGGTATTTTACGCCTCGAAAGTCAAGCGAATGATGAGCCTCTGTTCAGCGCAAAATTACAGATAAGCCATGAATACCTTCAAAGATTGATCGAAGGTGAACGCCACAAACCTGATTTTAGCGCGAACTTTCCGGCAAAGCTGATGCAGACTGCATTGAATTGGGATGACTTGGTACTCAATCAAGAGGTGATGGAGGAAGTAGAACATATCGTTGCATGGCTCACACACTCTAGACATATTTTGAATGACTGGGGACTGCAAAAATCTTTAAAGCCTGGCTATCGCACATTATTCTATGGCCCACCCGGAACAGGAAAAACACTAACGGCAAGTTTAATTGGAAAACTGACGCATGCCGATGTCTATCGTATCGATTTGTCGATGGTGGTCTCCAAATACATAGGCGAGACTGAGAAAAATCTCGCGAGTGTTTTTGACCAAGCACAAAACAAGAACTGGATTCTGTTCTTTGACGAGGCTGACTCTCTTTTCGGCAAGCGTACTCAAACCAGTAATTCAAATGATCGCCATGCTAATCAAGAAATTTCCTATTTATTACAAAGGGTTGAAGATTTTCCTGGTGTGGTAATTCTGGCGACCAACTTAAAAGCCAATATAGACGCGGCATTCTCACGGCGTTTCCAAAGTGAAGTTTATTTTGCGATGCCCGATGCTCAGCAGCGCGAACGGCTATGGAACAAGCTATTTATCAACCAAGAACGATTGCATAGTGATGTCAATTTTCGAGAACTCGCTGAACGCTATGAATTAGCGGGCGGGGCCTTATTAAATGTAGCTCGCTATGCCGCAATTCGCGCGGTGAAGAGAGATCACCCTGTAATTACACAGGACGATTTGCTACGTGGTATCAGTAGAGAACTAATGAAGGATGGGAAAACATTGTGAAACACTTACACAACGCTCCACTATTATCTGGTGTCGATCATTTATCGCGAGCACTGAAGGATTGTACGCGCTTGCATGCCGAAGATCTTGCCAGAAAATTTTCGACATTGATTCCAGCAATCCGTTGGGGTCGCCAGACTTGTCTGCTCTTGTGTCTACTATTTAGTCTACCATTCAGCGCCGAAATGAGTTGGGCGCAAATTGAGATTAACAGTATTTCGACGCAGACCGATAAAGCCTCACCGAACAAAGCAGCTGTCAGCAAAGATACAGGCAATGTGAACAGTAAAACGGTCAACGTGGTCGGCTATAACAAGAACATTCGACAAGAGGATTTCAAAGGGCTGAGCAAAGAAATAGTACTGCAAATGCAAAAGCAACTAGAGAGCATCTATAAAGATCTCAATGATTGGCAGCACGATTATGCATTAAAAGGGAAGCCTTTAGATGACGGCATTGTTGGTCCGATTACGCTGTCTTGGCTACAACGATTTGGCTTTAGTTTCAAGGTTTATACTGGTGAAGGCTATGCCCCAGGCTTAGCGAAGAATGTCGACAGGATCGCCCGTTTTGGCGAAAAGAATCGTGCCGAGCTTGGTATTCTACTTAGCCCGGAATTTGAAGCCTGGGATTTCATGCAACCGGAAAAAACAAAGAACCAAGACTTCCAAATTCGACGACAAGGTACAGACAAAGAACTAATTGACCTAGTCAATCGATTTCGCGGTATGCGAAAGATTGCACCCAGATCTGCCCCAAATTTTGTTGATACCAGCGCCTATTTTGTCTACAACCTGAATCAAGCTGACTTAGATGTTTTGGGTGGAAAAGATCAAATCATACAAGTTCTCACAACACTAAAAGACAAAGAATTTAATTCCTCAGAAGCCTTACGTTCAGCAACTGCGCAAGCAATGGGTGGCAGGGAATATTTACTAAAACAAATATGGCCCTTGATTGCGCGTAATGCAGCGGACTTTGATGGTTACCTTGTCAATGAAGATGCGTTAAAGAGACTCAAAGAAGTCAGTGACTTCCCTGTCGCAGTGATTGATGAATTGCGTCTGCAGGGTACGATCTACTTTAAAAACAGAGAATTATTTGATAGCTTTTTGGAAGAAAAGCTGAACACAGACGCTTTATTTCTCACCGACGATGAGAAACGCGCAGTGGCTGAAGCCGCACGGGTATTCGATAATATCCATTTAACCGAGCAATCACTAGCGACTATCAAAAACGAGCTCAAAGGTAATATTCAAAATACTGGCGTACCCGCGATGATCGTCAAGTTGTTAGAGCAAATCAAAGACGTTGACTATGCAGAGATTGATTTATTTCGTAGTGCTGCGGTGTCGAAGATCGTCATGGGAATCGGTGCTTGTCGACTCAACTCACCAAGTAATAACGCCTACGTGAGTAGTCTACGTATGAGCGATGATGACTTTGCGCTGCTACAAAAAGAACTAGAGGCGCTAAAAGCACAGGCGCCTGATGGGCGAAATCGACTCCCCCAAAGTCTCGAGAGTATTTTTACTGAGCTTAATCAGTTCCGCCTACAAGTTGGCTTATGTGACGATAACAGTGTCACTCAAGCGCAAAGCCTCATACAACAGCTTTACCACTCTTATCTAGCGATCGCGATCGAAAACGTTGCAAAGAAGCGTATTCCAGAAAAGCTTAACAACATCACGCTTAAGGGCGGCGACTGCGGTTGCGCACTCGATGAGTTTAACGGCATTGTTTATGGCTTTTATCCTTACTGGAAAAATCAACAGAAAACGCAAACTGTCAACTTCAGCGTACTCAATCGTGTCGCCTATTACGGCTTAACTGTCGACAATGTAGGCGAATTAAAACTTGGCGCGAATGCTTTTGACATCCGCAACGGCAGCGCCAAAGATAATGAATTCATTCGCACTGCCCGCCAATACAACTCCAAAGTTGACTGGCTGATTCAGAAGAATGATTGGAGCGGAGATTGGAGAAAATTCTCTCGTGAAAATAAACAAGCTGTACTAAAAAAGCTCATTCAAAACATTGCAGGACTATTACGAGCACCGCTTAATGACATTAGTTCACGCATCAAACCGTATGCTAGTTTCGGTATCTCGTCTCGACCTACGCGTGGTGATGGCGTAACGATTTACTTCCCCAATTACCCCTTAGATGCTGACTCTGCTTTATTGTTTAATGAATTCTATTTCGCCTTACGCAAAGAATTAGCGAATGATGATGTCTTAATTAATCTTCTCGTTTCGCAAGATAACTTCGTCAACAACCCAAGCAATAAGTCCGCCGCTTTTGGTTTAAGTAACCTGGTCAAGTTGCGCAAAAAAAGTGACTCCCGTGGTTCGAACAATAAGCTAGACAAAGCATCTTTGCGCGAATTAATTCTGGTTCTTTTAAATGAACCTAGTACAGATTCGAAAAAACAATTGCGTCGTGCAATCGAAGGCGAGACTAGCTTGCATGGAGCAGACCGTAGCGAATTATTGCGCCATTTACTGCCGGTACTCCATTTTGACAATCGCAATTGGCAACAGTTAGAAGATGACATTTTGTATGCCGGAGATAACTTTGGGGGAATTGGTTTTTGGTCACCCAATTTCGATAATCTTGCCAAGCCTGTGATAGATCTTGAACAATCTTGCTTACAGAGTCAGCAAATCGCTGTGTGCCTACTTAAAAACTATCGCCCACAAGAAATCGTAGAAGATAATTCATCAACGATAGAAAAGTTTGTCTGCGTCAATCGCTGGTATTTGCAATTGGTGCTGACACTTTTTGTATTGCTAGCAATTTTGTTAGCTTATCTGTTCGCAAGGTATTGTGAAATACAGAATTTTGTGAAGAGGTACTTCCTCTGGATAGTGTGTTCTATCGTCATACCGCCGTTGGTGATTTTCACACTACTACTGCTTTTTGATCCTTACTTAGCGAGCTTATCTCAAGGCAATCTACCATTTATTATTTCTGTGGTGATTCTTGTCGCTGGCATACTTGCAGGTTATTCCTATTTGAAATCTCGACGTGAATTGCCACTACGTCAGCGCGCACTACCACAACGCCAAGGCTTGGGATTCCCACTCATTAGTTGGAGCAAACAGTTGGATGAGGCAGGATTTCGAGTGTTGATACGCAATCGTGGAACGGGTTTTGCCATTATCAAGAAAATTGA
>VFQS010000622.1_pt1 | contig 37859 bp, 41 predicted proteins | sample 3512361 | NCBI WGS metagenome assembly VFQS01 (sample SAMN10412375, study PRJNA504923) | tailings metagenome | isolation source: Relicate 1 Philex TSF3 active mining | place: Philippines
TAAAGGAGATGTACTAGTAGGTATTTCTACCTCTGGAAATTCAGCCAATATTATAGAGGCAGTGAAGGCTGCTCAAGCAAAAGGAATGGAAGTGATTCTCTTAACAGGCAAAGATGGTGGTCAATTAGCGGCTTATGGTTGCCATGAAATAAGAGTGGACCACTTTGGTTACGCAGATCGCATTCAAGAAATCCACATCAAAGTGATCCACATATTGATTCAATTGATTGAATCGAAATTATGCTAGCTTAATACGAGGCGTCTCCTCCTTCATCATCTCCCATCACGACATCCACCATTTTGCGGAATAAGTCACCGATACGTGGTGCCGGTTTCGAAGTCTTCGTTTCTGTATAGCCTGATTCTTTTGCCATTTCTTTCACAGGTGCACTAGCCATTGAAGCTTCATCTGCATCAGCCGTTTCTTGCTGATCATAATAAACTTGTACTAAACCAATGACTGTAGCATACGAAGGATCTTTGATCTCCGTAGCAATGGCTGGATTCGTTGAAGTAGCGTTCGGATCTCCGATGCGAGCGTCTAAGCCAGTGAATTTTTGGAACAACTCATCAATATAGGGAAGTTGTGCCCCACCACCCGTTAACACTAAACCTGCTTTTAATTGCTTGATGTCTGTGTGTTTCGAAATTTCAGCCACGACAATCGCCGCTAATTCCTTTAAACGCTCTTCGATGATAATCGCTAGGTTCTTCACCGAAACCGGTGTAGCCTTGCGCCCTGCGATACCCGGAATCATGACCACTTCACTTACCGGAATATCTTTCTGAATTGCTGACCCAAAACGCACTTTCAGCGTTTCTGCATGATCACGCGAAATTTCTAAGCCAGATTGAATATCGTCCGTTACTAAATCACCACCCCAATTTAATACCGTGGCGTGCTTTAAACGGTTGTTTTGGAAAATACTAATCTCGGTTGTCCCACTACCTAGGTCCACTAGCACTACACCTTCTTGCTTCTCTTCTTTATTTAAAACAGAACTTGCTGTCGCTAAAGAACTGAAATAAACGTTTCCTTTTTTCAAGTGCTTGGTCTCCGCTGACTTCAAACACTGCGTTAACAAGTCGTTCTTGCTTGGATTCGCAGAAATGAAAACGAAATCCGCCTGGATTTTTTGACCGATTTGGCCGATAGGATCCAAGGTTTCTGGTAAATTGCCTACCTTGAAACCGATAGGTAAAGTATGTAAAACGCAAGGGTTTTTGTCTGCAAATGTGCGTTTTGCTTCCTCAAATAGGCTGATAACCTCGTTATTGGAAACGGGTTCTCTTTCATTCTTGCGTAGCTTAGATAAACTAAAGGCTTGTACTTTAATATGTGATCCTGACAAGTTCGATGCGAAGAAATGTTCCGAATTCTTCCCGTCCAAGACGTGAGAAATTTGGTTCATTGCCTCTGAAATGGCAGCAGTCGTTTTATTGATATTGACAATTTCTCCATTTAAAACATTATTAGTGTTTACGGATGATCCTGTCGCTAAAATCTCTAATCTGCCTCGGTCATTTTGCTTCCCTGCAATGGCTCTTACGTGTGAGCTACCAATATCTAAACCGATAATTAAGTCGTTACGCATTATATTTTTTTTGTAGAACGGATATTAAATTAAAAATTTTGGTCCTTATTCGCAAATAACCTGATTCTTATATTTCAGTTGCACCCAGCTGTACTTGTTCCAGCCTTTATTAGGAATAACCTTTTGGTAGAATATGAATAATTTCTTGAATTTGTTTTCAATATTCATTGGTAGGCCAAAGTCAATCCTAGTAGTCCCAATCGTAGGAATTAACACGATTCCTCCGTCTTTAGCGACAATGATTTGGGAGATTTGTGCTTTCCAAAACTCGTTATTTTCAATGAATTGAAAGAAGGGGATTAATGTCTTTCCTCTTCTATCTTGCAAATCTCTTTTACCGTCAAAATAGGGTCCTCCCGTGACAATAATCCGCGGCGTAAATAATGGACTAGTTCCGATGAACTTACCATCTTCCGAAATATATTGGTCTGGAAAGGGTGAGGTGCCTATCGTGGAACGAACGATTCTAGCTATGGGTTTATATTCCTTTACTGATACAGAGATGATGCCACTGAAATCGTGGTGCGCCTCACAAGATTTTACTAAGGGAATGCGTTTTACGCGTTCTTCGATTTGACGTAAGGAGATTTGAGTAATGGGTTTGTCCAAGAAGTAATCTGTGCCTTGCTCAGAGACCATCAACTTGATGTCTTTCTTACTCAATAGGGCTTTTTCATTCTCCGAATCAAGACTTACTTCTACCCCTTTGCAAACAACCTCATTAAAGCTAATCTCCGCAAATACGACAGCAGCTAGGATGAGCGTGAATAAAATCACCATCCCGATTACTTGCTTGATTAACGTCGCGTTTGCCTTCATTTTGAAAAATTATACTAAGATAAGCTCAATTTTAAATCATTCAAAAGAAGATCGATATCTCCGGCTCCCATCGTCACTAAAAGTTTCGGTTTTTTCGTGTCAATCACTTGCAAAAGGTCCGCTTTTGAAATGACCTGTTTGTCTTTTAAATCGATCTTGCTTACTAACCAGTCCGATGTGACACCTTCTATGGGCAATTCGCGAGCTGGATAAATGTCTAGTAAATAGAGTTCATCGGCGATGGCAAGGCTTTTGGCAAAATCATCAATAAAATCCCGTGTTCTTGAGAATAAATGCGGTTGGAATACTGCTGTTATTTTTTCACCGGGGTAAAGTGCTTTCACTGAATGTAAGCAAGCCGCAATTTCGGTAGGGTGGTGTGCATAATCATCGATCATGACATGTTCATCCGATTCCAAATGGTACTCGAAACGGCGTTTAACGCCTAAAAACGATGCAATTCCTATTTTGATTTCTTCTCCGCTAACACCCGCCTGCATAGCTAAAGCGGCTGCTGCCAAGGCATTTTCGATGTTGTGAAAACCGGGGATACGCATGGGAATATCCACTACTTCGCCGCCTGGATAACTCATATCAAAAATCATGCGGTGATTTTCGATGCGAATGTTATGAGCCTTGAAATCCCCTGAATCTATTCCAAATGTCGATCCACCTAAGCTAGATTGTAGACTCAATCCCTTTTTCTGTATGAAGAAACCTCCGGCTTTAATTTGGTTAACAAACAATTGGAAACTCTCTAAAACGGAATCTCCATCGCCATAAATATCTAGGTGATCGGCATCAGTAGAGGTAACCACCGCAGCTTGAGGGTGTAAGGTGAGGAAGGAGCGATCATATTCATCCGCTTCCACCACGCAAACGATGTTTTCTTTTGATTGGTTCGGAATGAAATTAGTGCCGTAGTTCACGGTAATACCTCCTAAAAAGGCGGTTACATTTTTATTCGCACTCAGTAGTAAATGAGTTAAAAGTGATGAAGTTGTTGTTTTCCCGTGAGTTCCAGCCACGGCTAGGGTAGGGATTTGCTGGGTAATCCAGCCTAAAATTTCCGAACGCTTGTAAAGACGAATACCCTTGGAAAGCAAATAGTTCATCTCGATGTGATCCTTCGGGATGGCTGGCGTATAGATAAATAAGCTGTGTTCTACGTCTGAAAGACAAGCCGCTGGAATCAAGTCAATGGAATCCTCATAGTGAATCACCATCCCTTCCTCCGCTAATTTCTTCGTCAATGGACTCTCCGTTTTATCGTATCCTGCCACCGGAAAGCCGTTATGCAAGAACCAACGCGCGATGGCCGACATGCCTATGCCTCCTATTCCTAAAAAATAGACTTGTTTCAAATCGCTCAGGCTTAATTCTTGTTTCATCGGCTTAAAATGGATTGGGCTATTTCGTGCGCTGCGTTTGGCTTAGCCAAACGAAGGCTATTTTTTTCAAGGGTACTTAAATCAGCTTTTAGTGCAGCTAACGCCTCTGTGATTAAATTTTCTTTCACGTCCGCGTCACGGACTAGAATGGCGGCGTTTTGAGAAACCAAGCTTTTCGCATTCTCTGTTTGGTGATCTTCAGCAGCGCTTGGTAGTGGAACTAAAATGCTGGCTTTACCAATGAGACAAATTTCAGATACAGAAGAGGCTCCGGCTCTGGAAATCACTAAATCGGCCATGGCATACGCTAAATCCATTTCATAAATGAAGGCAGCAACGTAGGTGCTCGCATTTCCTGACGCCGCTTCTTTAGCTGTAGCTTCAAAAGCGATTCCCGTCTGCCAAATCACTTGCACACCCGCTGCCGTTAATCGATCTAATCCACCTAAGATTGCCTGGTTAATGCTTCGTGCACCTTGGCTTCCACCAATGATTAATATCGTTTTTAATGCAGGGTCTAACTGAAAATGCGCTGCGGCCTTTGCTTTTTTACCTGCCGCATCGATTAAGTCTTTCCTGACAGGATTCCCACTTAGCGTGATTTTCTCAGCCGGGAAGAACTTTTCCATTCCTGGATACGCCACAAAAATATGTTCAGCTTTAGCGGCTAAAGCTTTATTGGTAATTCCAGCAAAGGAATTTTGTTCTTGAATGTAATAGGGGACACCTAAAAATCTCGCCGCTAATAAAAGCGGTCCAGACGCATATCCTCCTACACCCACCGCCACATCGGGCTTAAAATTTTTGATAATTTGAACAGATTGCCAAAGACTCTTGATCAATTTGAATGGGAAGAAGATGTTCTTCCAAACCTGGGTTCTTTGAATTCCCACGATAGGAAGTCCAATGATTTTAAAGCCCGCTTTGGGTACTTTTTCCATCTCCATTTTTCCTTCAGCACCTACGAACAAAAAATCCAAGGAAGAGTCGATTTCCTTCATGGCGTTCGCAATCGAAATGGCCGGATAAATATGTCCACCCGTTCCTCCCCCAGAAATAATAACGCGTTTAATCGACATTAGGCTACGGTAGGTTGAACAGGTTGATCAGGAAATTTGTCTCTGCTGACCGCTAGAATTAATCCAATACTAATCGCAGTAAATATCAAAGATGTACCACCGGCAGATATCATAGGCATCGGTTGTCCAGTTACAGGACCCGCATCCACGGCTACCAGCATATTAATGAATGCCTGGAAAACGATGGAGAAGGTTAAACCGGCTGACAATAATCCCCCAAAAGGTTTCGTGCTGTACTGTATCGCTTTTGCTCCACGGTACATGAAAATGAGAAATAGCAGAGGTATGGCTAATCCTCCCACTAGACCGTATTCCTCAATAATGATGGCATAAACGAAATCGGATTCTGCTTGAGAAAGGATGTATCGCTGTTGACTCTTACCAGGCCCTTTCGGGTGTATGGCTCCAGTGGCAATGGCGTAGAGGCTTCGTGTAATCTGGTAATCCTCATTTTTCGCCTTGTTTACTTTTGTTTCGTTTTTGCCAATCCGTTGCACATAATTTTCGATACGCGTTTTAACGGTTTGGGCTCTTTGACCAATCCCTAACGATACTACAGTAATAGCTAAGACGGCAACGGCCGTTACAATCATGAAAATCTGTTTCGCTGGAACTCGTCCAAAAAACATCAAGATAATACTCGTGAAGAAGATTAAGACACTGGTGGAAAAGTTCGATAACATAATCAAGAAACAGGAAACCCCGATTTTGAATAGCATGCGAATAAACATCACTGTGTTATAGGACTCTGGATCAGCCTGCTTAGAAGAGAAATCCTTCGCTAGGCTCGTAATCAAGCATAATTTCACCATGTCTGAGGGCATGAAAGAGATAGGGCCTAGTTGAACCCAGCGGTTCGCACCCCCTTTAGTTGCCCCAAAAACATAGGCGACCATCACTAATCCCCAAGATAAAAACAGCGCCAAATCACTAAATTTTGCCACACGACTGTAATTAGATTTGGAAAAATAGGACATCAAATAAAACGAGATACCTAAAATAAGGAGGGTTTTAATAAAGCTAGAAAGGGGCTCGAATGGGCCATCCATCGTCAACTTTGCTTTCGCAGAGAATTGAATCAGTAATCCAAAAGCGTTCAAAATAAACACAATCAACCAAATTTTATAATCCCCTTTCAGGTGCTCTTGAAAGAAGGCTCTGATTTTGCTATCCATGGATTAAACGTTTAACAGTTGCTTTAAATTGATCTCCTCGATCTTCGTAATTCTTAAATAAATCAAAGCTAGCACAAGCAGGCGAGAGTAAAACGACATCACCCGGATTTGCCCACGCTTTTGCCTTAATTACGGCATCCTCTATCGAATCCGTCGAGAAAAGCTGGGGTACCAGTTGTCCGAAATGCTGCTCAAGTTTCGAGTTATCTGTTCCTAGGCATATCAATCCCTTCACTTTTTCTTTCACCAAGGGATCTAATACTTCATATTCATTCCCTTTGTCTACGCCACCCATCAGTAAGATTAGGGGTTGCTTATAACTATTTAAGGCATAATAGACGGCATCGACATTCGTCGCTTTAGAATCATTGATGAATTCCACTCCATTCCATGTGCCACAAGCTTCTAAACGATGAGGGGCATTTTCAAAGAAGGGCAAGGACTGAAGGATTTGCGAGAAGGAAACACCTGCCTCGTGTGCCGCTAATATGGCCACTGCCATATTGATGGCATTGTGCGGACCCTTGAGTGGTGCGTCTGCTAAAGCTAGCTCTGCTCCATCAAATTGAATTTTATCTTCTGAAATATAGGCGTCTGCTTTTGAATGAAAACTAACCGTTTTTAAATGAGCGCCAGCGGCAATTTTAGTTAAGTTTGCTTTAATCACCTCATCATCGGCCCAGAATACACAGCTCGTAGAGGTATCTGCATTTTGGAACATTCTAAATTTAGATACAACGTAATTTTCAAACTTGTATTCGTAGCGATCTAGGTGATCAGGAGTGATGTTTAAAAGCACAGCCACATCTGGCTTAAACTGAAAGCAACGGTCTAACTGAAAGCTAGAAATTTCTAAGACATAAACGTCATGTTGGTTTTCCATCACCTGCTTTGCAAAGCTTTGGCCGATATTTCCTGCCAGACCTACTTTAAGGCCCGCTGATTTCAAAAAATGATACGTCAGAAGGGTAGTCGTCGTTTTTCCGTTCGACCCTGTAATCGCCACCATTTTCGCTTTGGTATAACGCGCCGCAAATTCGATTTCAGACACTAAGGAAATACCTCTTGCCTTAATGGCTTTAACAATGTCTGTCTTTTCTGGAATTCCAGGGCTGATGATAATTTCCGCTGAGCCTAAAATGCGCTCCATGCTATGGCCGCCTGTCTCAAATTCAATGCCGTTTTCACGCAAAGTTTGTTGGTAATTTTCTTTTAGCTGACCAGCGTCAGACAAGAATACATCAAAACCTTTTGATTTAGCTAATAATGCGGCTCCTACACCACTTTCTCCTCCACCTAAGATGCTGATTAATGCCATTCGTACGTTGAAATTATCGGAAATTGAATTCAACTACAAGTTAGAAAATGTCCCGCATTCTATCAACTCAAAATGAGCTTCTGGTTGGAATTTTAATGACAAAAAAAAGACCCACCGTTTCGGGTGGGTCTTTGCTATGTATTCGATAGATATTAAACCAAAGCAATACGTTTGAACGATGAAATCGTTAAACCTTTTTGCGTTTGCTCTAATAGTTGACGAATCGTGATCGATGAGTCTTTTACGAATTGTTGGTTCAATAGAGTAGACTCTTTGTAGAACTTCTCTAATTTACCCACCGCAATTTTCTCTAACATCGCTTCAGGCTTACCTTCTTGACGAGCTTGATCTTTCCCGATTTCGATTTCTCTTTCAATCGTTTCAGCATCCACGCCATCCTTGTCTAAAGCGACAGGTTTCATAGCTGTGATTTGCATCGCGATATCTTTACCTACTTCTGTAACATCTGCTCCTTGAACATTTTCAAATGCCACTAAAACACCGATTTTGTTGTTCGAGTGAATGTAAGAAACCACTTTCTCAGCTGATACGTTTTCGTAAGCTGCTAACGTGATTTTCTCTCCAATTTTACCTGTTAGCTCGATGATGTGACCTTCTACTGAACGTCCATCAGCTAATGGCTCAGCTAATAAATCATGCGCTGAAGGAGCGTGAGACGCTGCTGCTTTGTCAATGATTGATTTCGCTAAGTTATTGAAGTCTGCTACTTTTGAAACGGGTTCCGTTTCGCAAGCTAAAGCAATTAATTTACCATTTGAATGATCCGCATTCAATGCCACTAAAACGACACCTTCATTTGTTTCATTGTCCGCACGTTTCGCTGCTACTTTTTGACCTGCTTTACGAAGGATATCTACTGCTGCTTCGAAGTCACCATTGGCTTCAGTCAAAGCTTTCTTGCAATCCATCATTCCTGCGCCAGTCATTTGGCGTAACTTATTAACGTCTGCTGCTGTAATTGACATGTTATGAATATTTATTCTTGTTCTGCTTCTTTTTCGTATTTAGCCGCTACCTTAGCTGCCTCTTGTGAATCGTCGTCCGCTGCTTTTTTAGCTTCTACTTCTTCCGCCTCACGAGCATCATCCTTATCTTGCTTTCTTTCAGCTAAACCTTCTTCGATCGCTTTAGAAATAGCTGTGATGATGATAGAGATAGACTTGTAAGCATCATCATTTGCAGGGATTGGATAGTCAACTAAATCTGGGTTGGAGTTTGTATCACACATAGCGAAAACGGGGATACCTAATTTCTTAGCCTCAGAAACCGCGATGTGCTCACGCTTAACGTCTACCACAAATAATGCCGCTGGAAGACGAGTTAAGTCTGTGATACCACCTAACACACGCTTTAATTTTTCTTCTTCACGAGTTAACATTAAACGCTCACGTTTAGCGATTGTCTTAACGATAACTTCGTCTTTTAACATTTTATCAATGCTAGACATCTTCTTGATAGACTTACGTACAGTCGCGAAGTTAGTCAACATACCACCTAACCAACGGTCAGTTACGTATGGCATTTTTAATTTATCAGCTTCTTTAGTCACAATTTCTTGTGCTTGTTTCTTAGTTGCAACGAACATTACCTTACGGCCTGAACGTACAATTGAACGAAGAGCTGCTGAAGCTTCTTCTAAAGAAGAGATTGTTTTATTTAGATCAATGATGTGGATACCATTTTTCTCCATAAAGATGTATGGAGCCATTTTAGGATCCCACTTACGAGTCAAGTGACCGAAGTGAACGCCTGCGTCAAGCAAGTCGTTGTAGCTTAATTGTGCCATTTTGGTTGTTTAAATGTGTGAATAATAAAAAGGTGGAAAAGGCATCGGCAACAGACAAGCCTTTTCCACGAACAAATCTTAACGCTTAGAGAACTGGAATCTCTTACGAGCTTTCGCACGTCCTGGTTTCTTACGCTCCACCATACGTGGGTCACGAGTTAAGAAGCCTTCTTTTTTCAAAGGAGAACGTAATTCTGCGTCTTGCGTTTGAAGTGCACGTGAAATCGCCATACGAAGCGCTTCAGCTTGCCCTTTGATACCACCGCCATCTACGTTAGCTGTTACATCAAATGAACCTACTGTGTTCGTTAAAGCGAAAGGTTGATTAACAACAATCTGAAGAATTTCAGATGGGAAGTAATCAGCTAATACACGGCCGTTGATTTTAATCTGGCCTTTACCTGGTGTCATCGAAATACGAGCTACCGCTGTCTTTCTTCTACCGATTTTACTTGTTATTTCTGCCATTTTCTTAGTGTCCGTTAAAACTTAATTTCTTTTGGTTGTTGAGCTGCGTGAGGATGTTCTGATCCTGCATAAACGAATAGGTTGTTAAATAATTCACGACCTAAACGATTTTTAGGTAACATACCTTTCACCGCTGATTCGACAACACCTCTTGGGTTCTTAATTAAAACCTCACGTGGAGTTGCGAAACGTTGACCACCTGGGTAACCCGTGTGACGGATATACACCTTGTCTGTCATTTTCTTACCAGTTAAGCGAATTTTGTCCGCGTTGATAACGATAACTTGATCGCCACAATCAACGTGTGGAGTGTAAGAAGGCTTGTGCTTTCCACGAATGATTTTCGCAATTTCAGAACAAACACGTCCCAAAACTTGATTTTCAGCATCTACAACAAACCAAGCTTTCTGTACAGTAGCTTTGTTTGCGGAGATGGTTTTGTAACTTAAAGTATCCACTTGTTTATAATTTAACTGTTTGAATCGTTTCCACCTAGACCACGGAATTTGTCTAAAGGAATTGATTATGACCTATTTTATCTTTCAAACGGGCATTCAATCGAAAAATGGGAGTGCAAATTTATAAAATCTTGATTTGATATGCAAGTGTCTAATTGAAAATGTTTTAGAACAAAAATAGGGAGACCTTTGGGGCCTCCCTTTCATTTTATTTTTGAAATTTATAAGTCAGTCAAATCGAAACTTTCCATGAAAGCAGTCGTGAATTGACCAGACTGGAAAGTAGGATCATCCATCAACTTAATGTGGAAAGGAATCGTAGTTTTGATGCCTTCAATCACGAACTCTTGTAAAGCACGCTTCATGCGAAGTAAAACTTCTTCACGGCTTTGGCCTGAAACGATTACTTTCGCAATCATCGAATCATAGTTCGGTGGAATGGTATAGCCAGAATACACGTGAGAGTCAATACGAACCCCGTGACCACCTGGAAGGTGAAGATTCGTGATCTTACCCGGAGATGGACGGAAACCATTCGCTGGATCTTCCGCATTAATACGGCATTCTAAAGCATATAATTTAGGGAAGTAGTTTTGGCCCGAAATTGGAATACCCGCTGCTACCTTAATTTGTTCCTTAATTAAATCAAAATCCGTTACTTCTTCGGTGATCGGGTGCTCCACTTGGATTCGGGTATTCATCTCCATGAAGTAGAAGTCCCCGTTTTTGTCCACTAAGAACTCAATGGTACCTGCACCTTCGTAACCGATGGCCATAGCACCTGCGATTGCTGCTTCACCCATTTTCTTGCGCAATTCTTCTGAAAGGGCAGGGGATGGCGTTTCTTCACATAGTTTTTGGTGACGACGTTGAATCGAGCAATCGCGTTCTGATAAGTGGCAAGCCTTGCCCACAATCTGAATCTCAATATGACGAGGCTCTTCCACGAATTTCTCCATGTACATCGCATCGTTTCCAAAAGCAGCCGCTGATTCCATTTTCGCATCTTCCCACAATTTGTCAAATTCTGACTCATCTCGGATTATACGCATCCCACGGCCACCACCACCAGCTGTAGCTTTAATGATTACCGGGTATTTAATGGCTTTCGCTAATTCTTTTGCTTCTTCTACCGTGTCAATTAAGCCGTCAGAGCCCGGGATAACCGGAACGCCAGCACGCTTCATGGTCTCTTTCGCTGTTGCTTTGTCCCCCATTGAATTAATCATATCTGCTGAAGCACCGATAAACTTAATTCCATGTTCTGAACAAATACGTGAGAATTCTGCGTTCTCAGAAAGGAAACCGTAACCCGGGTGGATCGCATCTGCTCCCGTTACTTCTGCAGCCGAAATAATCGCCGGAATACTCAAATAGGACTGTCTGCTGGGCGGAGGTCCAATACAAACGGCCTCATCCGCAAAGCGAACGTGTAAACTGTCGCGATCGGCGGTAGAGAAAACGGCCACCGTTTTGATGCCCATCTCTTTACAAGTCCGAATAATACGCAAGGCAATTTCCCCGCGATTCGCTATTAATATCTTTTTAAACATAGATTACGCTTTTTCAACCAAGAACAAAGGCTGATCAAATTCTACAGGACTTGCATTATCAACTAAGATTTTAACGATCTTTCCAGAGATCTCTGAATCGATTTCGTTAAATAATTTCATCGCTTCAATCACACAAAGTGTTTTTCCTGGAGCGATCTCTGTTCCTACTTCCACAAAGTTATCTTTATCTGGACCTGGGGCACGGTAGAACGTACCGATCATAGGAGATTTAACCGTGTATAAGTTGTCAGCTGCTGGAGCTGGAGCCGCCGCAGCCGGAGCTGCTGGCGCTGCTGCAGGAGCTGCTGCTACTGGTGCCGCTGCCGGTGCTGCAGAAACTACACTTACCACTGGAGCTGCCTCTCCATGTTTCTTAACAGAAACCTTTAAACCTTCTGTTTCGATGCTAACCTCAGCTAGTGGAGATTTTGCGATATAATCGAGTAATCGTTGAATTTCTTTAGTATCCATTCTTTATGTTAATTAAACGCTACAAAGGTAGCTAATTATTTTACACGCTCAGCGTATGAATAGGTTCTTGTATCTACTTTAATGACTTCATCTTGTTCGATGAAAATAGGCACGGTGATGGTAGCTCCTGTTTCAACCGTGGCAGGTTTTTTAGGCGAGTTAGCTGTATCCCCACGAACACCAGGCTCCGTGTACGTTACTTTCAACTCTACGAATGGAGGCAATTCGCAAGATAAAGCTGAATCATCTTCTGTATTGATCAAAATCTCTACTTCTTGACCTTCCTTCATCAAATCTGCCATTACGCATAGATTTTCACCTAAAAGGATTTGCTCGAATGATTCTTGGTCCATAAAGTTGAATCCAAATTCATCTTTGTAGATGAATTGGAATTTTCTGCGTTCTACACGTACTGGATAAATGTTTACACCCGAGTTAAAGGTGTTATCGATAACTTTGCCTGAAGTTAACGAACGTAGTTTGGTCCGAACAAAAGCGGGACCTTTTCCTGGTTTTACGTGAAGGAATTCAATGATCGAGTATAAATCGTCATTGTATTTAATTACCATTCCGTTTTTAATGTCTGCTGTAGTTGCCATTTCTAATTATTTAGGGTCGTATGCCCATTTAACGTAAGCTGATCCCCATGTGAAACCTCCACCGAAGGCAGCAAAGATCAGATTATCTCCTTTTTTTAGTTTGTTTTCGTAATCCCAAAGACACAGCGGAATCGTTGCCGCCGTCGTATTTCCATAGTTCTGGATGTTCAACATCACCTTGTCATCATTTACACCCATGCGATTTGCCGTCGCATCGATGATACGTTTATTTGCTTGGTGAGGAACTAAGTATTTAATATCGTCACCTGTTAAGTGATTGCGTTCCATGATTTCTGCTGAAACATCCGCCATACGCGTCACCGCAAATTTAAATACGGATTGACCTTCTTGGCGAATGTAATGCCACTTTGATTCCACGGACTCTACCGTAGGAGGGTAGGCGCTACCGCCCCCTTTTTGCATTAATGATTCGCAACCTTCTCCGTCCGATTTCAAAATGAAGTCTTGAACTCCAAACCCTTCGAAATTAGGTTCTAACATTACCGCTGCCGCCCCATCCCCAAAAAGAATGCAGGTCGTACGATCCGTATAGTCTACAATCGAAGACATTTTATCCGCTCCTACCACAATGATTTTCTTGTAACGACCTGATTCGATGAAGGCAGTCCCAGCACCTAGGGCGTTTAAGAAACCAGAACAAGCAGCTGCTAAGTCAAAGGAAGCCGTTTCACGGATGCCTACTGCTTTACAGATTAAGTTCGAAGCGGAGGGGAAAAAGTAATCTGGGGTTACCGTTGCACAGATAAGCATGTCTACTTCTTCTGGCTTGGTATTGGTTTTCTTCAAGAGATCCTCCACGGCTTTGGCCCCCATAAATGACGTACCCAAGCCTTCGCCTTTCAAAATACGTCTTTCCTTGATGCCTGTGCGGGTGGTGATCCACTCGTCGTTCGTATCAATGATTTTTTCTAATTCTTGATTCGTCAGCACATAATCCGGTACATATCCTGCGACTCCGGTGATGGCTGCACTTATTTTTTGGCTCATAATGATTATTGGTTCTCGATGGCGGCCTTAATCTTTCCGCAAACATCTGATTCTACGACGGATCTACATAATTTGATCATGTTTTTAATGGCCAAAGGACTAGACGCCCCATGTGCAATAATGACATTCCCATTAATCCCGATGATCGGGCTACCGCCGTATTTTTCGTAATTCGTATTCTCGACAAACTCATTCGTAATTCCTTGGTCCTTCATAATCTTGTAGATAGATTCCCCCATCTTCAAAATAATGTTTCCCGTAAATCCGTCCGTCACAATGACATCCGCTTTGTTCTTGAAGAAGTCTTTCCCCTCGATGTTACCAATGAAGTTAATCTTCTTGTTCTCTTTTAAAAGGGCGTGTGTAGCTAGCGAAAGGATATTTCCTTTCTGCTCTTCTTCCCCGATGTTCATTAAACCCACTCGAGGAGCTTTCTTTCCAGTGGTGGCTTCGAAATAGACGGAACCTAACACCGCAAACTGATCTAGCATCTCTGGCTTACAATCGGCATTTGCGCCAATATCCAGCATTAAAGCATAGGTGCCGTCCTCTTGTGGAACGAAACCGGCAATCGCTGGGCGAGAAATTCCTTCGATCGTTTTGACAGAAAATAATGATCCGACCATCATGGCGCCGGTATTTCCTGCAGAAGCAAAGACGTCTGCTTTACCTTCTTTTAAAAGATGAAACCCAACTCCGATGCTGGAATTGGGTTTTTGAGAAAGTGCCTTAGTCGGATGTTCACCCATTTCAATTACTTGATCCGCAGGAATGATAGCAATTTGTTTGCCTGCATACCCGTGTTTCACTAATAATTGCTCGATGGTGTCTTGTGGACCTACGGCTAATATGGTGTCGTCGTTTGAAAGACTAGATAACGATAAAAGTATTCCTTCGATTACAGCTTCTGGGGCATAATCCCCACCCATCACATCAACGGCTATTTTCATTTAATTGTGTTTAATTACTAAAGCTTTTGGCAAAAATAGCATTAAATTTAGTCAAAAAATAGCATTTTAACGGGATTTTTTCAGTTTTGCTGAAAAAACAGAGTAAAGCTGCAGTCTACCAGGGAATTACTTAACCGAGAATCCTTCTACGATCATTTTTCCTTTGTAAAACAAGTTACCCTCGTGTACGTGAGCACGGTGATAAAGGTGAGTTTCGCCCGTTTGTCCGTCTACTGCTAATTGCTTAGGAGTTCCGAAATCATGCGCTCTTCTTGTATCACGACGCGTAGTTGAGTGTCTTCTTTTAGGATGTGCCATTGTATTGTTATTTAATTATTGTCTGTTAATTTTTTTAATGCTGCCCATCTAGGGTCCATTTCTGGCTCTTGATCGGCTTTATTGTTGTCTTCCGGGTCTGTTGTGTAAATCAACTCGCCATCTACATGCTCTTCTAAAGGTTTCACAAACCTTGGGTGCAACTTTTTCATAGGCACTTGCAAGGCAATGAAATCAAATAAATCTTGCGATAAATCTAATTTAGGCGACTTTCTGTCTAACAAGAATAAATTGTCTCCCATATCTTCATTGTGATCGGAATATTTAAAAATAATCTTCTCTTCAATGTGGATGGGGAATTCAAATTCCTCATTCGAACGATCGCAAATTAATTTCAAATGGCCATCGATGATCAGTTTTACCTGGATCATGGTTGCCGATTTATCTAACGTCGCTTTTGCGTTAAATTCGCCCTTTTGTACCCATTCCTGCTCGAAAGCAGCGAAAAATTCATCGTTCCCGGTGAAGGAATACTGGTATACTTTATCCTCTAAAGAAAGTATCGGTATCTGGTATGCTTCTAGGACGTTCATTTTCACTCTTGGGTAAAAAAGAATGCGAAATTACGAAAATATTCGAAAACAGCAATAGTTGAGCTGAACAAATTCGTAATTTCGAAGCATGAAGCATTGGAGTCCGGCTGTAAAAGCATTTTTAGGGATCTTTATTTTTTATGAGGTGGTTGGTTGGCTTTTTGTCAGTACCTATCCACGCCTCGAACAGCTTCAGTTAATCAATGGAAATAATTCTCCGCTGTTAGATTTGATCTTTCAGGTGCTAACGGCTACCGCTGAGGTCGTCTTGCCCATTTCACTCTTATTATATCTTTTCCGTTTTCAGAAAGCCTACGCTTTGCCTTATGTGTATTCCTATGCCCTGTCTACAGGATTGATTCAAGGTTTAAAGCATTTTGTTTTTACGGACTCTTTACGTCCTTTAGCCTATTTTGCTAGTACAGGACTGAAATGGCATCTCATTCCGGGTCTTTTAATCAGTGAATTTAATTCGATGCCCTCCGGGCACACGGGGGCAGCGTTTTTTATGTTCTTTTGGGTGGCGGTGTTATTGCGCCGATTTGGCTGGGGGCTATTAGCCGGTATAATCGCTGTGGGTGTTGCCTATTCTAGAGTTTATTTATTTCAACATTTTCCGGTGGACACCCTTGTGGGAGCGGCCATTGGTGTAGGCTCCTCAGCCTTATTTTATTCGATATATTATGCTAAAAATAGTTCAAAGTAAACCTTACCTTTTCTGGGCGCTCGTAGGGGCGGTCGTCTATATTCCATTTTTGGGGTCGACACATTTATTCGATTGGGATGAGGTGAATTTTGCGGAGTCGGCAAGGGAAATGATTGTGACAGGTGATTTTTTAAGCGTCCAAATCAACTTTCAACCCTTCTGGGAGAAGCCACCCTTGTTTCTCTGGATGCAGGCATTGAGTTTTATGGCCTTTGATTCGTTCTCGGGACAATCGGACATTTCGATGGAATTTGCCGCCCGTTTTCCCAATGCCATTATCGGGATATTCACGCTATGGACTCTGTATGCGATAGGGAAGAAGACGTGGAATGCGAATTTTGGCAACCTATGGGCATTCTCCTATTTAGTCGCTGTAACGCCTCACGTGTACGCGAGCTCTGGGATTATTGATCCTTTGTTCAATTTACTGATTTTTTTAGGAGTCTATTTCTTTTCGGAGTTTTTCCGGGATGCTACGCGCTATCGAAATGTAGTTTTCGCGGGTATTTCGATTGGTTTAGCCTTGTTAACGAAAGGTCCAGCGGCTTTGCTCCTCTGGGCTTTAACCCTATTGTTCGTCGGAATTTTATACCGTTCACGTATTAATGGTCGATTGTTTGTTGGCGCCATCGTGGCGGGTTTGATTTCGGTCTGCTTCTTTGTGGCTTGGTATGGGTTGATTGCTTACAAATTTGGTTGGCAGATTATTGAAGATTTTTTTACCTATCAAGTGCGTTTGATGACCACGGGGGATGCGGGACATGGGCAACCTTTTTATTACCATTTCGTAGTCTTGTTGATCGGATGTTTCCCCGTGTCTATTTGGGCAGGTGCTCGATTGAATCGATGGAATCGAGAGGATTTGGACTTTTCGAATTGGATGAAAGTCTTGTTTTGGGTGGTGTTGTTTTTGTTTAGTATTGTAAAGACGAAGATTGTTCACTATTCATCCATGTGCTGGATACCATTAACTTATTTTTCTGCGCTGGTGTTGCAAGAGTGGCAGGCGGGTGGTTTTCGCTTTAATTGGAAATACACGACCGCGATTGGAGTTGTGGGATTGATTTTAGCAACGGTATTGACGGCGGTTCCATTAATCGGTCAAAACGCGGGCCTCGTTGCTCCTTACATCCAGGATGTATTTGTACAAGGAAATTTACAGGCTCCGGTCTATTGGGCAGGCTGGGAGTTTTTGATTGGATTAGCCTTTGCAGCCGCGGTGATTTATTACCTATTTACGAAAAAACTGCACACTCTTCTGGCGGCCACCTTAGTGACGATAATGGCCTACATGGCGATTGTTGTGCCTAAAATTGAAGGCTATACGCAGGCGACGGTGATTGATTTCTATATCGCCAAAGCGGGCCAAAAAGTCTATATCGAGCCCGTCGGATTCAAATCCTACGCGCATCTTTTGTATTTTCAAAAGCCCGCAGGTAGTCCCGCGGGCGATGTGTTATTAGCTGCAAAAAAGCTGGATAGAGCGGCCTATTTCATTATGAAATCAGATGCGGAGGATAAGTTTAAATACCACCCGAACTTGATCTTCCAAAAAGAAGAGAATGGATTCTTATTTTACAAGCACCGATAATTAAACACCAGGGAAGAAGAATGCGCCCTCAATGGCTGCATTTTCATCAGAATCAGATCCGTGAATGGCGTTTGCCTCTAAAGATTTGGCAAATTGCTTTCTGATCGTTCCCTCTGCTGCTTCAGCCGGGTTAGTGGAACCGATTAAAGTTCGGAAATCAGCTACCGCATTTTCTTTTTCCAAAATCATCGGGATAATCTCGCTCTTCGACATGTAGTCACAAAGGCTTTGGAAGAAAGGACGCTCTTTGTGTACGGCATAAAATTGACCCGCTTGTTCAGGGCTCATTTTTAATTTCGTCATAGCTACAATTTTGTAGCCTGCTTTTTCAATTTGTTGAATGATGGGACCTGTGTGACCGTCTGCGACAGCATCCGGCTTGATCATAGTGAATGTTCTATTTGTAGGCATTGGTATAATTTTCAACAAATTTATCTCTAACTTTGCGTTCGCCCAAATTTATTTCCGGCTCCCTTATTTTATGACCTCCATTTCAGAGTTAAAATCCCAACTGATACCAGGAACAAAAGCTGTGATCACTGCCCATTATAATCCGGATTCGGATGCGATTGGTTCTACGTTGGCTTTTCAAGGATATTTAGCTAAAAAAGGCATTCAGTCTGCGGTGGCGGTACCCTCAGCGGTTTCAGCTAACCTGAAATGGATGCCAGGTGCTGCGGATATTTTAGTCTATGACGAGCTGGTTCACAAGGTGCAAATTGATGCGCTGGTGGAGGAAGCTGATTTTATTTTCTGTTTGGATTTCTCGGGTATTCAAAGGCTTCAAAACATGGCGCCTCTGGTACGTAAATCGAGGGCAAAGAAGGTGGTGATTGATCATCATTTGAATCCCGAAGACTTTGGCGATTATTATTACCATCGAACGATTGCAGCATCTACCTGTGAACTAATTTATGATTTGATGCTGGAGTGGGGTGATGAAAAGCTACTAGATCCAGCGATTGGCTCTTGCTTATATTCGGGCATTATGACCGATACGGGTTCATTTCGCCACCCGAACACCACGGCACATGTACATAAAGTGGTCGCGGCTTTGATTGAATTAGGGGTGAACACTAACGAGGTGCATCGTAAGGTATTCGACTCGTCTAGTATCGACCGATTGAAGTTTATTGGTCATATTTTGGGTCAACGATTGGATTATTTACCCGAGTACCATTTAGCATTCATGTGGATCACAGCAGAGGATTTAACAAAATTTAATTCTCAGGCAGGAGATACCGAAGGCATCGTTAATTATGGTTTACAAATTGCCGGTTGTGTGTGGTCAATTCTAATGATAGAGCGTCCAGACGGCGTTAAGCTCTCTTTTAGATCTATTGAACCATTTGCGGTGAATGAATTTGCTTCCAACTATTTTGAAGGAGGAGGTCACAAAAATGCCTCCGGGGGACGTTTTTCAGGGGGAAGTTTAACAGATGCGAAGAAAAAACTAATGGAAGTGTTACCTTTGTATCTTTCTGAAATAAATCGAGTTAAAAATCTATAAAACTAATATCATGCGTAAACAACTAGGAGTAATCATTTTAGCGGCAATGGCACTAGCTTCGTGTAACAATGTCGAAGTAGTAGACGGAGTTAAAATTCAAAAACACGAACACGACGATAGCGCCGCTAAATTAAAAGAGGGTGACATCATTACGTTTGATTTAGTGATCAAAAACGATGCCGATTCTACCATCAAAGATTCCCGTAAAGAAGGAAAGCCATTACAAGATTTAGTGCCGCCAGCTGCGCCAGCAGGAGCATTCAAAGGGTCATTTGAGAACGGTTTACGTTTATTATCAGTCGGTGATAGCGCAACGATCTTCGTTCCTGTAGATAGCTTATTCAAGGATGCGAATCAACCAGTTCCACCATTCTTAAAGCGTGGGACAGACGTTCGTTTCATTGTAAAAATCAAGAAGTCTCAAACTCGTGCAGAATTTGAAAAAGAGATGGCAAAATTATCTGCTGAGCAAACTGGGAAGGACGCTAAGTTAATAGAGGCTTACGTGGCTAACTCAGGCAAGAAATTCACGAAGACTTCTACTGGATTATATGCTTCCATTTCTAATCCAGGTGCTGGAGAATCCCCTCAGATGGGCGAGTCATGGGTAGTGAATTACATCGGTACTTTCTTGGATGGAAAAGAATTTGATAAAGGTGCTGGTGTAGCAATGCCTCCGGTAGGCCAATTAGTTCCAGGTTTCAACGAAGCATTAATGTTATTGAAAAAAGGAGGGAAAGGTACTTTTGTGATCCCGTCAGCATTAGGTTACGGTGCTCAAGGAGCTGCTCCTCGTATTCCTGCAAATGCTATTTTAGTATTTGAATTAGAAGTATTGTCTAAGAAATAATTGAATGAAAGTTTTCGGATTCCTTTTTATTGCCTTTTTTACGTTTTCATGTCTTTCTGATATTGCATTAGAGGATGATGTGAAGGCGAAAGAAAATAAAACACAGATTCTAGCTTATTTTGCTAGTCAAAATCAAAGCCCATCTGCTCTATCTGATGGAAGCTACTATTTTGTGACTAAATCGAATCCATCAGGAGAATTAGCGTCTAAAGGCGATTCGCTCTATGTACATTATGAGTTCTCTAACCTGGTGACAGGTAAGGTGCTGGATAGTACTAATCGGGCGACTAATTCTCCTTATTTTTTAAGATATGGAGGTGGTAATCCGGTTTTTGTTAGTTTATTTACTGCCTTGCGCGAGGGTGAACAAGCAACTATGGTTATTCCGGGTACAGCCCAGGCTTTTCCTGATTTGCCAGCCTATACACCCATGAAGGTGAAAATTAAGTCCTATGTGGTTCGTACACAAGATGATTTGATTCGTGAATTCATCACTCGAAATGGATATACAGTGACAGAATCGCAGGCAGATGGCCTTCGTTACATTCGTTTGAAGGCTGGAACGGGTGATATTCCTGCCCAAGGCAAGGTGGTTAAAATTAAATACACAGGACGTTTCTTAAGTTCTAAAGCCTTTGATGGCAATATGTCTCGTACGGATAGTTTGAGCGTAACCATTGGTGGAACGCAAACCGTTCCCGGTTTCCAAATGGGAATTGAGAAAATGCGTTTAGGCGAGAAAGCGGTTATTGTTTTCCCGTCAGCATTGGGTTATGGGGTAAATGGTAATTCAAGTATTCCAGGTTACACTCCTTTAAGTTTCGAAATTTACGTAGCTAAAATTGAATAAACATGGTTAAGTATTTGGTTTTATTTTTCGCACTTGCGTTAGGTATATCAAGCTGTTCTGTGGAGAATCCCGTAGAACAAGAAGTGGCTAAGAATGATGCAGACATTCAAAATTATTTAAAGCAACGTAGTCTATCCTATCAAAAAACGGCGGAAGGAATGTATTATTCCATCGTTTCTGCAGGTGCTACAGCTGTTCCGGCAGCAACTGATTTAGTAACACTTCACTATAAATTATCCTTGTTAGATGGTACGTTTGTTGATTCTACGTCTAAAGTAGCAAACCAATCTAAATCCATCATTTACGGTGTTTCTCAAAGTTTATTTACTCGACCAGTATCCCTCATGAAAGTGGGTGATAAAGGTACTTTTTTACTACCCTCATCCTTAGCTTTTGGGGCAAATACGTTTGGAAATGTACCAGCTTATGCTGTAATCAAAGCAGAGGTGGAAGTAATTTCTATTAAGAACCAGGCAGATCAAATTGCGTCTATGCAAACTACTTTTGGATTTACTTCACCAGAGAAAACAACCTCAGGATTAGTTTTTCAAAAAACAGTTGAAAATCCAACGGGTTCAGCTGTTGTGTTAGGTCAAACAGTGAAGGTGAATTATGTAGGTCGTTTAGGATATGGGTATATCCAAACGGATGCCTCTAACAAAGTAATTTACGACTCTAAATTCGGCTCAGGAACGCTGACTTTTAATGTTGGGGCTGGACAATTAATCGCTGGATTTGAGGAAACGGTATTGAAAATGAAAGTAGGTGAGAAGGCCAAAGCCATTTTACCCTTTACCATTGCTTATGGTACCGCAGGTAATTCAACGATACCAGGCTATTCTCCTTTGTATTTTGAAATCGAAGTAGTTTCAGCGCAATAATGCTCCCAATTCTTTATCTAGCGACCCAAAATAAGCACAAAGTGGAAGAACTAAGTGCCTTGTTACAGGATCATTTTACCGTACGCGACCTAAGTACCTTTTCGCTCACGGAGGAAATTCCTGAAACGGGTTCTACCTTAGCCGAGAACTCTTTGCAAAAGGCTCGCTACATCGCAGAAAAATTTCAGGTTTCTTGTTTAGCAGATGATTCAGGACTAGAAGTGGACGCATTAGGCGGCGCTCCAGGTGTATATTCTGCTCGATATGCAGGAGAACCTAAAGATGACCAAGCAAATTTACAATTATTGTTACAAAAGCTTCTGGGAATTTCAGATCGAAACGCGCGCTTTGTTACTGTTTTGACTTATTATTCCGAGGGTTCTCACCATTCTTTCGAAGGAGAGATAAAAGGAACAATTGTGGAGGCACCGAGGGGTACCCAAGGATTTGGTTATGATCCTGTATTTCAACCGGAAAATGAAGAACGTACTTTCGCAGAAATGTCTTTAGAGGAGAAGAATAAAATTGCCCACCGTGCTCGTGCATTGGAGAAATTCAAAAACTTCCTAGACGAAATACAGAAATGTGCCGACGTATAGCGTAATATTCGTTTAGCTTGCTATTTTTGTAACGTTTGCATCATAAAACCCCCACCATGAAATTGAAATTCAGCATACTGCTGGTGTTTTTCTTGTATTTTGCGGTTTTCCCGTCTCTTGGTCAGTATGTGATTAAAGGTCGAGTTTCAGATGCAAAGAACGGGGATCCTATCCCATTTGCATCTGTAGGACTAGTAGGTGTAAGTCAAGGTGCAACTACTAATTTTCAAGGAGAGTTTACTTTAAATTCTAAATATTCAGCAGACAGTCTTTTTGCGTCTTTTGTAGGTTATAAAAAGCGCGTAAAGAAAATTACACGCGGAGCTAAATTTCAAGAAATTGAATTTCAGTTAGAACCTACCGGTCGTGAAATGGCTGAGGTAATTGTGTATTCGGGTGAAAATCCGGCTTTTAAAATCTTGCGTGGTGTCATTCGCAATCGGGAGAAGAATGATCGTTCTAAGCTTACTGCTTATGAATATGACTCTTATGCTAAGATGGAGCTTGATGTGGACAATATCTCAGAAAAGTTCAAGGAGAAAAAGGTGATGAAAGACATCGCTCAGGCGATTAAGAAGTTTGAGAAAATAGCCGGAGAGGATGGAAAGCTTGTTATTCCTACCTATATCTCTGAGTCTGTAGGAAAGTTTTACTATTTAGAAAGCCCACAACGTAAAAGGGAAACTATCTCAAAAACCAATATTAAAGGGGTGGGAGTAAAGGATGGATCCTTGATTTCGCAGTTAGTGGGGGGGAATTTGGTAGCGAATTATAATTTCTACCAAAACTATGTTGGCTTTTTTGGCAAGGATTTTGCTAGCCCTATCGGAGATAACTGGAAAGGGAACTACAGTTATTTTTTGGGTGATACGGTTAATGTAGATGGGCATGTTTGCTATCAATTGGATTTTGATCCTAAGAATCCAATGGACCTCGTTTTCAGAGGTCAAATGTGGATTGATACCACCTCATTTGCTCTTGTTCAAATCGATGCAGCTGTAGATAAAGGAGCTAATTTAAACTTTATTGATAAAATTAAAATCTCTCAGGAATTAGAACAAACTAGTTCTGGCGCTTGGCTTCCGGCCAGAACTCGCTTTTTAATTGACCTAGAAGAAATAACCAAAGGAAGTGCCGGGATGTTATTGAAGATGTACATCTCAAATAAAGATTTTGTGGTAAACAAACCACACGATTTAGCCTTCTATGATTTAGCAACGGAAGTGGCTGAAGATGCGATGCAGCCTAATCCGGAATTTTGGAAATATGCTCGACATGAACCACTGAGTACGCAAGATTTGATGGCCTCTGCTTTGATAGATTCAGTTCAAAATTTGCCTATTGTTAGAACCTATGTAGAAATTGCAGAGATTGTTTTGAGTGGATATAAGAAGTTTAATGACATCGAGGTAGGACCTTATGTTTCCAGTTTTGCGGTAAATAAAATCGAGGGAGCTAGATTTAGGTTGGGTTTTAGAACGAATGCAAACTTTGATAAACACTGGATATTAAGAGGAAATGTAGGTTTTGGTACGAAGGATTTAGTGCCGAAGTATGCTGCTGAGGTGAATTATCTCTTCTCTAAAAAGAAATGGACTGTGGCAGGATTACGTCATTCCTATGATTTGGAGCGGGTTGGTTTAACTCCTGAATTGATAGGAGATAATAAACTATTTTATGCTTTCACACGTTGGGGGGCTTTTTCCGGTGCCTTCTTTAGACGTGAATCTGAGGCCTTTTTCTCGACAGAAATCCAAAAAGGAATTTCCGTCACCACCTCTTTAAATACCCGTTCATTTGATCCGTTATTCCGTTTCCAATTCAGACTAAACCCCGAGTTAGGACGTGCGTCTGCTGTTCAGGACTATTACCAAGAAACATTTGCTACAGTGGAGCTGCGTTTTGCTAAAAACGAGACGTTCATCATGAATGGCAATGAGCGAATTACATTATCAACTAAACGCATTCCAGTTATCACGTTGAAATACCAACATGGTTTTAAGGGTTTTTTAGGTGGAGATTTTACCTACGATCGTGTTACATTGAAGGCTTACCAGACCTTTCGTTTAGGAACTTTAGGGCGTTCAGATTATACCTTTACCGCTGGATATACCCCCTCTAATTTACCCGCCCCATTGTTGTTTCCTCACTTAGGAAATGAAACATTTTTCTTCGTTCGTTCTGCCTATTCCACGATGAATTACTTTGAATTCGTGAGTGATCAATTTGCATCCATTCAATACAACCATAATTTTGATGGATTACTTTTCAATCGAATTCCTTTGATTAAAAAATTGAAATGGCGTTTAATAGCCTCTGGAAATATACTTATGGGAAGCCAACGGTCAGCTAACCATGAAATCATGAAGGACGTGAACAGTCCATTGCGGTCTAAGTTTTTAGATCAATACTCTTTTGATTCTCTAGATCCTAACAAGCCTTTTGCCGAAGTCGGTTATGGTATTGACAATATTTTCAAGATTTTACGCATTCAAGCCTTCCATCGATTGACCTATTTAGATCATGGGAATCCACAGCGATTTAGGTTAATGGCTTCTGTTAATTTCTCATTTTAGAACATTATAAAGACGAAAGTTTAAACATTTCAAGAATGTTTTTGATGTATTTGATTTCATAAACTCGTCACCCTATATTTACAAGGTTACAACCAGCCAATTATGCTATTTATACTCGTGGGACTATCATTACTAAGCTACCTGTTGGGGTCTATCCCCACTGCGATTTGGTATGGCGATCGTTACCATGGTATTGATATTCGTCAGCACGGAAGCGGTAACGCTGGAGCTACCAATACCTTTCGGGTATTGGGTAAAAAAGCCGGCTCGATTGTTTTGTTCGTGGATGCCTTGAAAGGCTTTGCTGCTGCTAGTTTAGCTACTGTACTATATGTTTTTGGTCTAGTGGATTGGGAAACCTGTGTAAGCTTGAAAATACTTTTTGGTTTTCTGGCTATCATAGGGCATTTATTACCCATTTTCTGTGATTTCAAAGGAGGAAAAGGCGTGGCTACAACCTTAGGGATGGTTATTGCCCTGCACCCGCAAGCGGCTTTTGCTAGTAGTCTCGTATTTTTACTTGTATTTGCCATTTCCCATTATGTCTCCTTAGGTTCAATGGTGACGTCTTTAGTTTTCCCTTTATTGCTTCAACTGGGGGTTTTTGGGAAAGAATTACCTATTTTGATTTATTTTGGATTTATCATTTCCTTTTTAGTAATCTTTACGCACCGTAAAAATATCGGCCGAATCATTTCAGGAACCGAAAATCGGATGTATCTTATTCCTCGAAAAGGGCGTTTGTAGCCTTTTAATTTCATATAACTATGCAATCAACAACTGACTTTATTGCCGCTCACAAAGATCGGTTTCTAGCGGAGCTATTAGACCTTTTGAGAATTCCCTCCATTTCAGCAGATCCAGCTTATGCGGGAGATGTTCGTAAAGCGGCTGAATGGATTGCTGAAAACTTGCGTCAAGCAGGAGCAGACCATGTTCGACTAGAAGAAACACCTGGTTATCCGATTGTCTATGGTGAGAAAATGGTGGATCCAGCAGCACCTACTGTTCTAGTGTACGGTCATTATGATGTACAGCCAGCAGATCCGTTGGAGCTTTGGGATAATCCTCCTTTTGAACCTGTCATTAAAGACGAGGTCATTTACGCTCGAGGTGCTTGTGATGATAAAGGGCAAGTTTTTATGCATTTGAAGTCATTTGAAGCGATGTTAGCTACAGGTAATTTGACATGTAATGTGAAGTTCATGATTGAGGGCGAGGAAGAAGTGGGCTCTGATAATTTAGGGAATTTCGTGGCAGCGAATAAAGATTTGTTGAGGGCTGATGTGATTTTAATATCGGATACGGCCATTATTGCGAATGATATTCCGTCCATCGATGTGGGATTACGTGGATTGAGTTATATGGAAGTGGAAGTGCAGGGTCCTAACCGCGATTTGCACTCGGGTGTTTATGGGGGTGCAGTAGCGAATCCGATTAATATTTTATGCCAAATGATTTCTTCGATGCACGATGAATTCAATCACATCACTATTCCAGGATTCTACGATGGGGTGATGGAAGTAAGTGCGGCGGATAGAGCAGCGATGGCTCAGACACCATTTGATTTAGAAGCTTACCAAAAAGATTTAGGCATCGACTCTGTTTATGGGGAGAAAGGATATACCACTTTAGAACGTGCCTCTATCCGCCCAACATTAGATGTGAACGGAATTTGGGGAGGTTATACGGGCGAAGGAGCGAAAACAGTTTTGCCGTCAAAAGCCTATGCTAAAATATCCATGCGTTTAGTGCCTAACCAATCTTCGGCAGAAATTACGCGATTATTTACGGAACACTTTAAAGCGATTGCGCCTAAAGGAGTAAAAGTGAAAGTGACCGCTCACCATGGGGGAGAGGGTTATTTGATGCCTACAGACAGTATTGCTTTTCAAGCTGCTTCAGAGGCGATGACGACTACTTTTGGCAAAGAACCCGTGCCTACAAGAGGTGGCGGAAGTATTCCGATTGTGGCCTTGTTCGAGAAAGAATTAGGTATTAAGTCTATTTTGATGGGCTTTGGGCTAGATTCAGATGCGATACATTCTCCTAATGAGCATTACGGTTTATTCAATTTTTACAAAGGGATAGAGACAATTCCTCATTTCTTTAGAAACTTGGCAGCATTATCGAAATAATATGGTGGAGAATTTAAGTGTTTTAGCAACGGAATCTAGCTCTACGTACGATAATCTAGAGCAACAAACGGTAGATACGATCTTGCGTCAAATTAATACGGAAGATAAAACGGTTCCTTTAGCGGTTGAAAAAGTGATTCCAGCGATTGAAGCTTTAGTGCACGAAATCGTGAAGCGAATGAAGCAAGGCGGTCGCCTATTTTATATCGGTGCTGGAACATCAGGTCGATTAGGTGTAGTCGATGCCTCCGAATGTCCACCTACCTATGGTGTGCCTCATGACTGGGTTATCGGACTGATTGCTGGTGGTGATTCAGCCATTCGCAAAGCTGTTGAAAATGCGGAGGATGATGGGAAACAGGCTTGGCTGGATATGGAAGCTTATGGCATAGACGAACTAGATACGGTAGTAGGTATCGCCGCTTCGGGTAGAACACCTTATGTAATTGGTGGTTTACGCGATGCGAATGCACGTGGAATCCTAACAGGGTGCATTGTTTGCAACACGGGAAGTGCAGTCGCTGCTGAAGCAAAATACCCTATTGAAGTGGTAGTGGGACCTGAGTATGTCACAGGAAGTACCCGAATGAAATCAGGAACAGCGCAAAAGCTCGTTTTAAATATGTTGTCCACAGCCGTTATGATCCAGTTAGGTCGCGTGAGGGGGAATAAAATGGTGGATATGCAGCTAAGCAATCACAAGTTAGTATTACGCGCGATTCGCATGGTTCGAGAGGCAACTGGAGTAAGCGACGAGGTGGCAGCGGAACTTTTAGAAAAACACGGCAGCGTACGAAATGCAGTAGATGCAATTCAAGCAAAATAAATTGGGATAATAGCGCTTTAATCCCTTAATTTGTAACATTATTAATCAAATACCTCGTATGAAAAACATAACTAAACTTATTTTAACATTCGTTTTTGGAACAATGGCTTTTGGATTTCAAGCAAAAGCAGAAGATTTTCCAGCAGACATCAAGCCATTAATGACAAAATATACTTGCTTTGCATGTCATAAAGTGGACGCCCGATTAGTGGGTCCGGCTTATAAAGAGGTAGCTAAGAAGAAATATTCGGTAGATAAGATTGTTTCTTTAATTGCGAAGCCTCAACCTTCTAATTGGCCGGGTTATCCTCCAATGGCACCTATGACTAACGTGCCTAAAGAGGACGCAGTTAAATTAGCGAAGTATATCAACTCGTTGAAATAATTAATCTTACTACATGAAAAAGCCCTCAATTAGATTGAGGGCTTTTTTGTTTTATAAAGATTTTATCATCCAAATGTCACATCCGCAATGGCCACTATTCCCTAATGGATGATCTAGGGACTTGAATCCCACCTTCTCATAGATGGAAACCGCTTTCGAAAGTTCTGGCATGGATTCTAAATACACTTGGGTATAACCATATTCTTTTGCCCAGTTCATGGATTTCTCCATCAATTGCTTTCCAAGGCCGGTTCCGCGGGCGTTTTTTGCTACATATAATTTAACTAATTCGCAGGTTCCATCCGGCAAATTCTCTGTAGGGAATATCCCGCAACCACCCACGACTTTTTCGGCTATAGTAGCTACGAAATAAAAAGAGCCGGGTGTGCGAAATAATTCAAATAGGGCATCCGTTGTGGGATCGAAAAAGACGGTTCCCGGTTTATTCGCCCCAAATTCCGCCAATGCTGTACGAATTACATTCGCCAGTGCTTCATTGTCTCTGGATTCAATGGGACGAATATCCATGGTGATTATTTAGCTGCTTTCTTCGCCGCAGGCTTTTTCTCAGCCTTCTCAGCAGTTGTTTTTTCTGCCTTAGGAGCTTTCTCTGCTTTCGCAGCAGCAGGGAATAATTCTGGTGTGTTAGCCGCCAAAATCAAATACCAACTTAAGATTTTTTTAATGTCTGATGCGAATACGCGGTCAGTATCATAGTTAGGAACTACGGATGCTAAGGTGCTAAATAATTCAGCATCACTCGCTTTTTTTGCTTCAATAGGTAAAACACCATTGAATTTAGCGTGGATTTGTAGGAACAAATCAGCTAACGGTAAAGTGCTATCTTGGTGATCATCTAAATACAACGAGATGTCTTTTAAAACGGAAATGCGTGTTTGGCCACCTACAACTGATTTTTGTTTTGCAGCATCCAAAGTCTCCACAATCACTCCTGTGCGCGTAGGTTTTAATACTTTGTACAATCCACTTTTTCCCGAGATATGGGCAACTTCATTCAATAAATCCATGTTTTTTCGCTTGTTTTGGGGGCAAAATTAGTACTATTTCCCTATTCTGTAAGGGGATGTTTGAATTAATTCATCAATGGACTTCAAAATGTCCTCTCTACCTACGTGCTTTTCAGCCGAGGTAATAAATAAAGGAGGTAGCTCATCCCACATCTCTAAAAGAAAGTTCTTATACACTTCAACGCTTTCATTTATCTGCTTTTGGGACAATTTATCCGCCTTCGTAAATACGATATAAAATGGAATTTCATCCTCTACCATCCGGTTCATAAACTCAATATCCACCGCCTGTGGTTTCAATCGAATGTCCACTAGTACAAATAAACAGGTCAAATTTTCCCGATGAATTAAATAATCAAAGATCATTTTCTCGAACTCCTTGCGTTTCTCCTTACTGACTTTGGCAAAACCATAGCCTGGTAAATCCACTAAATACCATTTCTCATCAATGATAAAGTGATTTATCAACTGCGTTTTTCCGGGAGTCTGGGATGTTTTCGCTAAACCTTTGTGAAAGGTTAATGAATTAATCAGAGACGATTTTCCCACATTTGAACGACCAATAAAGGCAAATTCAGGAAATCTTGCAGGAGGGCAATTCTTAAAGTCGGTGTTACTAGTAACGAATTTAGCGTTAATCTGAGCCATAGGGCGGGTGTTAATGAAGGACAAAGGTAAGGAAAATAGTCCGAAGGGAGATAGTCCGGAGTACGAAGGGGGATAGTCTGGAGTCTGAAGGGAAAAATTGCGAAGTCCGAAACGAGATAGTTCGGAGGAGATTAGTCCAAAGGCCAAAACTTATTATAAGATTATTGATACAATAGATATCCTAAATATCGTTTATGAAATAAACTTATGCGAGTTTCTAGGTTTGAGGATCTACTTGTTTGGCAAAAATCAATTAATCAATCTCTTTATATATATAAATTGTACGCAAAAAATCTAGATTGGGGATTTAAAAATCAAATTCAAAGAGCTTCTGTTTCTATTGCTAATAATATTGCCGAAGGATTCGATAGGAGCTCTGACAAGGAATTTAAACGATTTCTATTCATAGCTTTGGGTTCTGCAAGTGAGGTTCGATCGATGAATTATTTAGCTTTTAAATTAAACTATATTACTTCCGAAGAATATAGTGACTGTAATAATCAGCTGATTGAGATTTCAAAAATGTTAAATGGTTTATCTCGGTCGTTGAACCGAAATGAAGTGAAATATCTCTAATTCCTTACTGACTCTTTTCCTTCGGACTTTTTCCCTCCGGACTCTTTCCCTTCGGACTATTTTCCCTTAACTTTGTCTTAAATATGGAAAAACTACAAAACGATCTACTTCTACGTGCTGCGCAGGGTTTGCCTGTGGAGCGAATCCCGGTTTGGGTGATGCGTCAGGCGGGAAGGATTTTACCAGAATATAGAGCAGTACGCGCGAAAGCGGGTTCATTTATTGGTCTAGCTACGCATCCTGAAATGGCGGCGGAGGTGACGATTCAGCCGGTGACGCGTTTTGGAGTGGATGCCGCGATTATCTTTTCGGATATTTTAGTGGTGCCGGAAGCGATGGGTTTGCCCTATGTGATGGAGGAGCAGAAAGGTCCCGTTTTCCCAGACGTGATTCGGTCAAAAGCAGATTTGGCGAAGATAAGGGATGCGAATCCGGAACAGGATTTGAAATATGTGTTAGATGCGATTAAAATTGTTAAAAAAGAGTTGGCTGGCAAGGTGCCTTTGATTGGTTTTGCCGGTGCGCCTTTCACGATTTTTTGTTATATGGTGGAGGGAAAGGGTTCGAAGACTTTTTCTCAAGCCAAAAAGATGTTGTATGCTGAGCCTGAACTAGCGCATGCATTGTTGCAAAAGATTACAGATTCGACTATTTCGTATTTGAAAGCGCAGGTAGCGGCTGGGGCTAATTTAGTCCAAATCTTTGATTCCTGGGCGGGTATTCTATCTCCTGCTCAGTATTCGGTGTTTTCAACGCCATATTTAAAGCAAATTTGTGATGCGGTGACGGAGGTTCCGGTGACGCTTTTTGCCAAAGGAGCCTTTTTTGCCCGTGAAGAAATGGCTGCACTTAATTGTGCGACGATTGGTTTGGATTGGAATATGGATATTGCTGAATCCCGTCGATTAGTGGGGCCTAACAAAACTTTGCAAGGAAATTTAGATCCATGTGCTTTGTACGGTGACTTTAAGACAGTGGAAGTGGAGACCAAGAAGATGATTGAACAGTTTGGGACTCAACGTTACATAGCTAACCTGGGTCATGGAGTTTACCCAGACATTGATCCAGATAAGGTACACTGTTTTGTGGATACGATTCAGAATTATAAAGCATAAAAAAAAAGCCTCGTGATGAACGAGGCTTTTTTTTATGAAAATTCGAAAATCTTATTTCGCCGAATAGTTAGGCGCTTCTTTTGAGATGCTTACATCATGAGGGTGACTTTCTTTTACACCCGCTGAAGTGATTTTGACGAACTTAGCCTGTTGCATCGCCTCGATCGAAGAAGCTCCGCAGTAGCCCATACCGGCTTTTAATCCACCAACCATTTGGTATAAGATTTCAGTTACGGAACCCTTAAAAGGTACGCGACCTACGATTCCTTCTGGAACTAATTTCTTGATATCGTCCTCTGCATCTTGGAAGTAACGGTCTTTCGATCCGTCTTCCATCGCTTCTAAAGAGCCCATTCCGCGGTAGGATTTGAATTTACGTCCTTCCAAAATAATCATTTCACCAGGGGCTTCGTCCGTTCCCGCTAAAAGAGAACCTATCATGACGGTGCTAGCACCTCCAGCAATGGCTTTGGCAAGATCACCTGAATAACGAATACCACCGTCAGCAATGACTGGTACATCGTATTTTTGCAGTGATTTGGCTGCTTCATATACTGCCGTTAATTGTGGCATTCCCACACCCGCAATAATACGCGTTGTGCAAATACTTCCTGGGCCTACACCCACTTTCACTGCATCCGCTCCGGCCTCCGCTAAAGCAACAGCTGCTTCACCTGTCGCAATGTTACCTACGATTACGTCTAACGTAGGGAATGCTTTTTTTACGGATTTCAAGGCATCAATTACTCCTTTCGAGTGACCATGTGCCGTATCGATACTGATAACGTCAACTCCCACCTGCACTAAAGCTTGAACGCGGTCTAATAAATCAGGCGTTACACCTACCGCTGCACCTACGCGAAGACGGCCAAGGGCATCCTTCGAAGCCAAAGGGTGTGACTTGCGCTTTAATATATCCTTATAAGTGATTAAACCAATTAATTTGCCATTCTTATCGATGATCGGTAATTTTTCGATTTTGTATTCTTGCAAAATGCTTTCGGCCTCTTCCATGCTGATTCCCTCTGTTGCCGTAATCAAATTGTCCTTCGTCATGATCTCTTTTACAGGACGAGCGGTTTGCTTTTGGAAACGTAAATCACGGTTCGTTAAAATACCCACTAATTTTCCGTCGTTATCGATCACCGGTATGCCGCCTATCTTGAATTCCTTCATGATGCGTTGGGCGTCTCCTAAAGTTGAGTTGTCTTTTAAGGTTACAGGATCAATGATCATCCCTGATTCAGAACGCTTTACCTTGCGAACTTGAGCGGCTTGCTGCGCAATCGTCATGTTTTTGTGGATGATTCCAATGCCGCCTTCTTGCGCTAAAGCGATCGCTAAATCAGCTTCTGTTACCGTATCCATGGCTGCGGAAACGATGGGAATGTTCAGCGAAATGTTGCGCGTTAAACGAGATTGAGTACTTACTTCGCGGGGTAAAACCTCGGAATAAGCTGGAAGCAAAAGCACGTCATCGTACGTTAAGGCTTCGAAAAGAAATTTGGTGGAATCAAGCATAGCAAATAATTTGTACCGGGTGTTGAATGAGTGCCCTTATTTGCAGGACAAAATTACACGAAATTTCTGAAATAATTCAATCCTTTTCTGAAATTTTCTCCCAGATTTGGATTTTTAGCTGTAAATTGCGGCTTGAATTTTTAAGCCTTCGTAATGAACTATCAACCTCAGGATTTCCTTCCTATTTTTGTTCAGCTTGCAGCTGCTTTGGCATTTATCGTCGCTACCATGGTAGCCACTCACGCATTAGGTCCTAAAAGACGCTCTAAAAAGAAAGATGATGCTTTCGAATGTGGGATTGAGTCGATCGGTGATGCGCGTACCCCTATTTCTGTCAAGTATTTTTTAGTAGCCATTCTATTCGTGCTATTTGATATAGAAATCGTCTTTATGTATCCATGGGCGGTTAATTTTAAACAATTGTCATGGAATGGCTTCTATGAGATGCTCGTATTTATGGGCTTGCTTCTAGTGGGCTTCTTGTACGTACTGAAAAAAGGAATTTTAAAGTGGGAAAAATAAACATATTGGTCTTGCCAAAGTTTATACATTCAACAGATAAATAAAATATGAGTAATTCAACAGTTCAAGTGGCTGAAGCGCCTCCAGGAGTAGAGGGAGCGGGTTTTTTTGCCACATCTTTAGATAATTTAGTGGGTTTGGCGAGAGCTAATTCACTTTGGCCTTTGCCATTCGCTACCTCTTGCTGTGGTATTGAATTTATGTCTACGATGGCATCCCACTATGATATCGGTCGTTTTGGTGCGGAACGATTAAGTTTCTCTGCACGACAAGCGGACGTTTTGATGGTAATGGGAACGATCTCCAAGAAGATGGCTCCCGTTGTTAAGCAGGTTTATCTTCAAATGGCAGAGCCACGTTGGGTATTATCTGTGGGTGCTTGTGCGTGTTCTGGTGGTATTTTTGATACCTATTCTGTTTTACAAGGAATTGACCGTATCATCCCCGTAGATGTATACGTGCCGGGTTGTCCTCCACGTCCAGAGCAAATTTTGGATGGATTTATGCAGATTCAAGAATTAGCGAAAAATGAAAGTACTCGTAGAAGAAATGAGCCAGAATACAAGGCTCTATTAGCTTCTTACGGAATCGAATAATGATGAACGAAAAGATAATCGAAGCGCTACAAGCGCAGTTTGGCGAAGAAAGTGTATACGGAATAGGGGAGTCGCATGGCATTTTGCAGGTGACTACGGCGGTAGAGAATATCGTTCCTATGTTGCACTTTTTGTACGCACATCCGGTATTTAAGTTTCAATTTTTGACTGATTTAGCTGGAATTCATTTTCCAGATGCGAAAGGGCAAGAATTGGGAGTGATCTACCACTTGCATTCTTTGGAAAATAACGTGCGTTTATGGATAAAGGCCTATGCTCCTATCGAAGCACCTAATTTCCCTACCATAACTGGCCTTTTTGCCACAGCAAACTGGATGGAGCGCGAGGCCTTTGATTTTTATGGTATCATCTTTGAAGGTCACCCTAATTTGACCAGAATCCTGAATATGGATGAGATGGATTACCACCCGATGCGTAAAGAATACCCTTTAGAGGATGCGACGCGTCAAGATAAGATTGATGAATTGTTTGGACGATAATAAAGAAACATGTCTGAGATAGCTTTAGTAAACAGCCCTAATGTAGGATTAGATAAAACACAAAAAGGGGGACCTTATGTGAATGAATTATCTACCTTAAACTTAGGTCCAACTCACCCAGCCACACACGGTATCTTCCAGAACATCTTAACGATGGATGGAGAAACTATTGTAGATGCAGAGCAAACGGTAGGTTATATCCACCGGGCCTTTGAAAAAATCGCAGAACGTCGTCCTTTCTATCAAATCACGACTTTAACAGACCGCATGAACTATTGTTCCGCTCCTATTAATAATATGGGCTGGCACATGACGGTAGAAAAATTGTTAGGTATCGAAGTTCCCAAACGCGCGCAATACATGCGTGTGATCATGATGGAACTTGCCCGTCTAACAGACCACATTGTTTGTAATTCCATTCTTGCGGTAGATACGGGAGCCTTAACGGGTTTCTTATACGTATACCAATGGAGAGAGTTCATCTACGAGATTTATGAAGAGATGTGCGGGGCACGTCTAACAACGAATATGGGTCGATTCGGCGGAATGGAGCGTGATTTCACGCCTGTAGCGATCGAGAAAATCCAAAAATTATTAAAAGAGCTACCTAAAGCGTTGAAGGAATTCGAAGGCATGGTGATGCGTAACCGTATCTTCATGGACCGTACTCAAAACGTGGGTGGAATTTCTGCTGAACGCGCTTTGAACTATGGATTTACGGGTCCTAATCTTCGCGCGACAGGTGTTGATTACGATGTACGTTCCTTGAATCCCTATTCTTCTTATGAAGATTTTGAATTTGATGTTCCGGTAGGTACAAAAGGCGATACATACGATCGTTTCTTAGTGCGTGAGGAGGAGATGTGGCAAAGTTTGCGCATCATCCAACAAGCGATGGATAACCTTCCAGAAGGATCTTACCACGCGGATGCGCCTCACTATTATTTACCGAAGAAACAAGACGTCTACCAGAACATGGAGGCTTTGATCTACCATTTCAAAATTGTGATGGGAGAGATCGATGCACCAGTGGGTGAAGTTTACCATTCAGTAGAAGGAGGAAACGGAGAATTAGGTTTCCATTTAGTCTCTGACGGAGGTCGTACGCCTTACCGTTTGAAATTCCGTCGTCCAGGCTATATTTATTACCAGGCTTTCCCAGAAATGATCAAGGGAACCACCCTATCAGATGCGATCGTAACGATGTCATCGATGAACGTAATTGCAGGAGAGTTAGATACATAAGACATGAGCAAGATTGTTTTCCCAGCAGAAACGCTGGAATTAGTGAAAAAAATTATCGCCCGCTATCCGGAAGGAAAGCAGAAGTCGGCCTTGTTGCCTATTCTTCACTTAGCGCAAGCGGAGTGGAAATGGTGCTCGCCAGAAGTAATGGACTATGTAGCGTCCCTACTTTCCATTGCTCCCATCGAGGTGTACGAGGTTGCCTCTTTCTACACGATGTTCCATTTGGAACCGGTAGGAGAGCATGTGATTGAGTATTGCCGTACGGGCCCTTGTTGCTTAATGGGTGGCGTAGAGGTGTATGATCACTTGAAGAAACGCTTAAAAATCAATACCGGAGAAACAACGAAGGATGGCAAATTTACCATCAAAGAAGTAGAATGTTTAGCCGCTTGCGGATGGGGTCCAGTATTCCAAATTCGCGAAAAATACTACATGCACTTAACGAAAGAGAAAGTGGATGAAATTATAGATGAACTTAGCAAATAAGGCCTAGGATGAAGATATTAACCGAACATATAGACGTACCTAACATCGACACGATAGACGTGTTCATGAAGCATGGTGGGTATTCAGCGGTCAAAAAAGCGTTAAAGAAAATGACTCCTGACGAAGTCACTGAAGAAGTGAAAAAGTCAGGTTTACGTGGCCGTGGAGGCGCTGGTTTCCCGGTGGGTATGAAGTGGTCATTTTTGGCTAAGCCAGAGGGTGTGCCTCGTTATTTAGTTTGTAACGCGGACGAATCAGAGCCTGGTACGTTCAAGGACCACTATTTGATGTGGAAATCCCCACATACCTTAATTGAAGGAATGATTGTTTCTTCGTTTGCCCTAGGTGCAAACACCTCGTACATCTACGTACGTGGCGAGTTAATGTATGTGATCAATATCTTAGAAAAAGCGATTCAAGAAGCATACGATAAAGGCCTTTTAGGAAAGAATATTTTGGGTTCTGGATATGATTTAGACCTATTTGTTCAACCTGGTGGTGGGGCTTATATCTGTGGTGAAGAAACTGCATTATTAGAATCATTAGAAGGTAAAAGAGGGAATCCTCGTAATAAGCCACCTTTCCCAGCGGTGAAAGGTTTGTGGCAATGTCCTACGGTGGTGAATAACGTAGAGTCGATTTCGGCCACATCTTGGATCGTTAACAATGGCGGCGATGCCTATGCTGCGATTGGTGTAGGACGTAGTACAGGTACGAAATTAATCTCCGCGTCTGGTCACATCAAAAAACCAGGTGTTTACGAAATTCCATTAGGGATTACGGTCGAAGATTTCATCTATTCAGATGAATGGTGCGGCGGTATTCGCGATGGACATAAATTAAAAGCAGTTGTAGCCGGTGGCTCGTCTGTGCCTATTTTGCCTGCAGAGTTAATATTAACGACTGCGGCTGGAGAGAAGCGTTTGATGACGTATGAATCTTTATCAGATGGTGGTTTTGCGACGGGTACAATGTTAGGTTCAGGTGGATTTGTGGTCATGGATGAGACAGCTTGTATCGTTCACAACACCTTGACATTTGCGAAATTCTATCACCACGAGTCGTGTGGACAATGTTCCCCATGCCGGGAAGGAACGGGTTGGATGGATAAGGTATTAAACCGCATCGAGCACGGTCAAGGCCGCAA
>VFQS010000625.1_pt1 | contig 37676 bp, 34 predicted proteins | sample 3512361 | NCBI WGS metagenome assembly VFQS01 (sample SAMN10412375, study PRJNA504923) | tailings metagenome | isolation source: Relicate 1 Philex TSF3 active mining | place: Philippines
ACTATTCTGGCACATCGCGATGCCGTCGAGGGAGGGCGGCAACCACCCCATCTGGTCCACTTGCGTGGATGCGGCACCGGCCCGCTCCCCCGCCCGGCCACCCACAACGTACAATTCCGTTGGGTGGCCGGGCGGGGGAGCGGGCCGGTGCCGGACCTGTTTCAGTATCACTGAAACAGGCTGGATAAGGAAAGGGCGGAGGCAGCCTGTGCTGCCCCCGCCCCAAACCTTTACCAATCGGCCCGTGCGATCAGAAGTCGATCCCGGCGCGCAGCCCGAACGTGCGCGGCGTGACCGGCACGACATAGCCGCGCTGGGCGCAGCTGCCGCACTGCTGGAAGCGGGACAGCTGGCCGCGTTCGTCGAACAGGTTGGCCACGAAGAACTCCAGGTTCAGCTTGCCGATGTCCGCACCGACCGCGAGGTTCACCGTAGCGAACTGTTCGAGGTCGCCCAGGTTGGCTGCCGGGCTGATCACGTTGCCGGAGAACGTTTCATAGACCGCCGTGCGGATGTCCGACGCGGCCTTGCTCTGATAGGCGACGTTGATCTGGCCATAGGGCTTCACGCTGCCCATGTCGGCGGTGTAGCGCAGCGTGCTCGACACCTTCCACTTGGGCGTGATCGGCAGGCGGATGCCCTTGGGCGCCGAAATCATGTTGCCCGGCCCGGTGCAGGCATACGTCGGGTCATCGATGATGCACAGGTTCTGCAGCGTCTTGGCGTCCGTGTAGGACCCCGCCACGTTGAAGAACAGCCCACCGCCATTGTAGGTCAGGTCCATTTCGACGCCCTTGATGCGCGCATCGGGGCCGTTGTGGATTTCGGTGAAGCTGTTCGCCCCCAGGAACGAGAACTGGAAGTCCTTCCATTCCTGCTGATAGACTGCGCCGTTGAAGCGCAGGCCCGGAGCCAGCGTGGTCTTCCACCCCAGTTCGAAGTTGATCAGGTAATCCGGCGCATAAGGCGCCACGTCCGCACGGCGGTTGATCCCGCCCGGACGGAAGCCCTTGGACACCGTGCCATAGAGCATCACGCTGTTGGTCGGCTTCCAGTTCAGGTTGAAGCGATAGGTCGCCCCATCGCCCTTGGCCTGCACCGGATTGACCTTGCCATTGGCCCAGGTGCCCAGGTTGGTGCACGGCGTGCCCGGAATGGCACCCGGCGCGAAGGTCAGCGCCCCGCCCGTGGCGATCGCGTTGCGCAGGCGGTCACCCGTGGTGGTGAAGCAGCCCGCCACCCCGGTGCGCGAGCTCCACGCGCCGTTATAGGGCGTGTCGGTATAGCCATTGCCCGGATTGCGGCCGAACCCGAAGAACCCGATCAGCGTATTGTCATACTTGAACCCGCGCACCCCGGCGGTGAGCGTCAGGTTTTCCATGATGTCATAGCTGACTTCGCCGAACAGGGCGTAGTCCTTGTCCACGCGGTGCTGCTTGGTCAGCCACAGCGTGCCGGGGTTGCCGTTGACCGACATCAGCGGGCCCAGGTTGGGGATCTGATAGTCTTGGAAAATGTCGTTCGACTGGCGCTGGAAGAACGCCCCCGCCACCATCCGCAGCGGATTGTCCGCCGGCGAGGAGAAGCGCAGTTCCTGGCTGAGCTTCTTGAAGTGGTCGCTGCCGATGACCAGCTGCGCCGGGTTGGTCGTGTTCCCCAGCGCATCGGTATAGGCGAAGTAATAGGCCAGCCCGCCGACCGATTCATACAGCGAGTCATAGGCTTCGGCGTAGTCGGTGTAGTCGCTGGAACTGAACGTCTTGCGGTCCAGATAGGCGCCCGCATAGGTCACGTCCCAGTTGCCGATCTTCCCTTCGATGGTCAGCGCGGCCTGGATGAACTTGTCCGAGCGGTATTCCGGGAAGAAGTGCTGGACCTGCAGGTCGCCCAGGCTGTCGTCATAGCCGTAGGAGCCGTTGCTCTTGGTGTTCTGGTACATGACGGTCGGCGTCACGGTCCAGTTGTCGTCCAGGTCAACCTTCAGCGCGGCGCGCGCGCCATAGCTTTCGGTGTCGTTGTAGTTCTTTTCGACGAAGCGCGCGTTGTTCATCGAGATGCCGTCGCGCAAGCAGCCATTCGCCGCCCCGCCTGCGTCATACAGCGTCGTGCCGCAGAACGTGCGGGTGCCCGCGATGTTGTCGATGTAACCGCCATCGCGGCGATAGAAACCGACCACGCGCAGCGCCGCACGGTCGGACAGCGGCGCGTTGACCATGCCTTCGATCTTGCCGCCGATATCGCCGCTCTTCACGGTGTTGATTTCACCATCGACGCTGCCGGCGAAACCGCTGGTGTCGGGCTTATTGGTGATGATGCGGATCGTGCCCGCTTCCGACGAGGCTCCGTACAGCGTGCCTTGCGGGCCGGACAGGCTTTCGATGCGGGCGATGTCATAGATATGGACATCGAGGTTGCCGCCGATGGTGGTGACCGGCTGTTCATCGAAATAGACGCCGACCGACGGCAGCGAGCCGGAGTGGTTGCCGTCCCCGCCCGACGCCACGCCGCGCATGTAGATCACGCTGTTGCCGGGCGTGCCGCTCGACTGGAACGAGACCGAGGGCAGCTGCTGCGCATAGCCCTTGAAGTCCGAGATGTTCAGTTCTTCCAGCTTCTGCGTGCCAAGCGCCTGGATCGAGATCGGAACCTTTTGCAGGCTTTCACTGCGCTTTTGCGCGGTGACGACGATTTCGTTGGCATCGACCGCTTCGTCAGCGGCCTCCTGCGCGAAGACCGGAGCCGCGCTGAGCGCGGTGGAAGCGAAAAGCGCTGCAGTGACAGCGCGCCGAGTGGCAATGTGCATTGATACCCCATCCATGGACTAGTCCGTGAATGAGACTGAATCTCGCCGCCCGATCAGTCAAGCGGTGGACAGTTTTCGCAATCGCAACATTGCCGCTGCGTGACAGATTTGTCACGCAAGCGCCGATTTGGCGGTGTTACCAGCCCTCAGGCACCCCCGGATAGGCGTCCAGCACCGGCCCCAGCGCCTTTCGCAGGTCCCCAAGGAACGGTTCGAACGGCACGTGCGCTTCGGTCCCTTCGCGGAAGATCGGGCGGCGGACCTGTTCGCTGCTGGCGGTGCGCACCGCGCGTTCGGTCTGGTGGAATGTGAGGCAGGCCTCCTCGAACGGCACACCGACGTAATCGAGCAAGCGGCGCACTTCGGCCTCGGTATGGTCCACCATGTCCTCGTAGATCACCCGGTGGACCAGTCCCGGCTGGACCCGGTCGAGGTGCGCCATCAGCCGCACATAGTCGGCATAGTAATGCCCCATGTCGGCAAGGCTGTAGCTGAACGCCTGCCCCTTGGCGAAGTGCTGCTTGTAGTTGGAAAAGCAGCAGCCCAGCGGATGACGGCGGGCGTCGATGATCCTGGCGTTGGGCAGGATCAGGCGGATGAACACCGTGTGGACCCAGTTGTTGGGCAGCTTGTCGATGAACAGGGGCCGCTCGGTCTTGCGCTGGATGCGGGTGCGCTGGAGGAATTCCTCGCCCAGCGCGCGCAGCTGCTCCCCCGTCAGGTCGGGCAGCCCGCGCGGATATTCGCCATCACGGCGAGCGAGCGCGGGAATGTCGGGCAGCTCGCTCGTCCCCTCGATCAGGCTGTGGCTGGACAGGATCTGCTCGACCAGCGTGGACCCCGCGCGCGGCATTCCCAGGATGAACACCGGATCGGGCGCATCGCAGCCCTGCCCCGCGCGCGCTGCGAAAAACTCTGGCGTGGCAATCGCGATCAGCTGGTCGACGAAGCGACTGGTGTCGCTGGCCTGATAGTCCAGCCGGGTGCGGCGCAGGGCATTGGCCGCGTCATAATGCGTGAAGGATGCCGCCACCTCGCCCCGGTCCTCCAGCGCCTTGGCAATCGCGAAATCGAGGTGGAAGCGATCCTCCACCGCAATGTCGCCGCGTTCCAGCGCGGCCTCCATCGCGGCAATGTCTGCATCGGTGAACTTGACCGTTTTCAGATTCGCCAGGCTCCACCACGCCTCGCCCAGCTCGGGCATCAGCTCCAGCGCCTTGCGGTAGGCGGCCACCCCATCGGCCGTGCGCCCAACGGTCTTGAGCATATGACCAAAGCTCATCCAGACGCGCGGCTGGCGCGGGGCCTGCGCCAGCACTTTCTCATAGAGCGCAATCGCGTCCTCGAACTCACCCAGACGGCCCAGCGCGGCGGCCTGGAGGTTGGTGTGGCCGGCATTGTCCGGCTCTTCCGCCAGCACGCGGTTTAGTTCCGCAATCGCTTCTTCCGGGCGGTTCTGGCGGTAAAGCACCAGCGCCAGGTTGGCCCGCGCCGCAGTGAACGCGGGCGACAGTTCCAGCGCGCGGCGCAGCAGGTTCTCGCTGTCGCGATAACGCCCGATCCGCCCGGCCAGCTCGGCAAACATCCGGATCGCGGCAACGTCCAGCGGGTCGGCCTTGAGGTGTTCGCGCAGCAAGGGTTCGGCGCGCGGCAGGTCGTTCTCGTTCAGCGCGACGGCAGCGGCGATCAGGCGCGGGTGATAGCGGCCAAGGCGGCTCAGCCAGGATTGTTGCGGTAAGGATGCCATGTGCCCCCAAGAAACATGATGACGCGCCGCAATCAAGCGATAGGTTGCACGGTGAAGGGGATCACCATGACCGCAGCGGCTTCGGCATCCACGTCCGGCAAACTCGGCTTTGCCGCGCTGCTGGCGCTGGTCATCGGCAACATGATCGGATCGGGCATCTATCTGCTGCCCGCCACGCTTGCCCCGCTGGGATGGAACCAGCTGGCCGGCTGGGGCACCACCATCATCGGCGCGCTGGCGCTGGCCTTCGTGTTCGCGCGGCTGGGGGCCAAATTGCCGATCTCCGGCGGGCCCTATACCTACGCCAATGCCGCCTTCGGGCCGTTCGCCGGGTTTGCGACAGCCTGGTCGTACTGGGTGATGAGCTGGGTTGGCAACGGCGCGGTGGCCGTGGCGGTGGTATCCGCGCTCAGCCTGATCTTCCCCGCCATCGGCCAGACCCAAGGATTACCGGCACTGCTGGCGGTCACCTGCGTCTGGCTGGTCACGTGGATCAACATTCGCGGCGTGCGCGAGGCGGGCTATGTGCAAAGCGTGACGGTGGTGCTGAAGCTGCTGCCGCTGCTGGCGCTGATCGGGGTGGCGCTGTGGCTGTGGCTGAGCGGGGGTGAACGCGCGCCCGATCCGGGCGTGCCGTTCAGCACGGCCTCGCTCGCCACGGCGGCGGGCCTGACGTTCTGGGGCTTTCTGGGGCTGGAAGCGGGAACCGTCCCGGCGGACAAGGTCGATGACCCCGCACGCAATGTTCCCCGCGCAACCATGATCGGGGTCATGGTGACGGGGCTGGTCTATATCGGCATTTCCGTTGCCTTTGCGCTGTTCATGCCGGTGGGCGAAGCCGCCTCATCCGCCGCGCCGATTGCCGATTTCCTGGGCCGCTACCTGGGCGGGGAACTGGCCATCGTGGTCGCCGCCTGCGCGGCGATCAGCGCGTTCGGCACGCTCAACGGCTGGGTGCTGGTGCAGGCGGAAATGCCCTGGGCGATGGCGCGCGGCGGGGTGTTCCCGCGCTGGTTCGCGGCCGAGGGCAAGCACGGCACGCCGGTGCGCTCGCACCTGGTCTCCAGCGCGCTCCTGACGCTGGTGACGCTGATGAACTATCAAAAGGGCATGGCCGAATTGTTCGGCTTCATTGCCTCGATCAGTCTGGCGGCCGGGCTGCTGACCTACCTGATGAGCGCACTGGCCGCGCTGCGGCTGATGCCCGGCGACCGCCCGCTGGCCATCGCCGCGCTGATCGCGGCGGCGTTCACCCTGTGGGCCGAATGGGGCCTGGGGGTGGAGGCCATGCTGTATGGTGCACTGCTGATCCTGTGCGGCGCACCGGTCTATTGGGCGGTGCGCCGACAGGATACCTAGGTTCAGCTCCGCAGCAGCTTCCTGAGCAGGGGCCGGTCCGCCAGAATCGCGTGGGCCGCGTTGTGGCCCGGCGCGCCGGTCACGCCGCCGCCCGGATGGGTGCCCGCACCGCACATGTAGAGGCCCTTGATCGGCCCGCGATAGTCGCCATGCCCCAGCACGGGGCGCGCGGCCCACAGCTGGTCGATGCCCATCGTGCCGTGCATGATGTCGCCGCCGATCAGGCCGAACTTGCGCTCCAGATCGAGCGGCGAATGGATCTGCCGCGCGATCACGCTGGCCTTGAAATTGGGGGCGTGATCGTTGACCGTATCGATGATCAGGTCCGCCACGGCTTCGCGGTGGGTATCCCAATCAACCTTCGGATCGAACTGCTGGCAGAACAGGCTGGCGACGTGCTGTCCCGGAGGGGCTAGGCTGTCGTCGACCGTGCTGGGCAGCATGATCTCGACAATCGGCTTTTTCGACCAGCCGTGCTGCTGCGCATCGGTGAAGGCGCGGTCCATGTAATCCAGCCCCGGCGCGATAATGATCCCGGCGGTGTGGTGCTCGGCCTGCGCCTTGCCGGGGAGGACCGAGAAGTCGGGCAACTCGGACAGCGCGACGTTCATGCGGAACGTGCCGGAGCAGGTCTTGTAGCCCTTGATCCGGCGCTTGAAATCGTCGTCCAGATCGCTGGAATCGACCAGCTGGCGATAGAGCAGCGCGGGCCCGGCGTTCGATGCGACGATGGCGGCTGCGATTTCCTCGCCGCTTTCCAGCTTCACGCCGCGCACTTTCCCGCCATCGACCAGCACCTTGGAGACGGGCGATTCCAGGCTGATTTCGACGCCCACCGCTTCGCATGCGCGGGCCATCGCCTGCGTGATCGCGCCCATGCCGCCCACCGCGTGCCCCCACGCGCCGGGCTTGCCGTTCACTTCGCCGAACACGTGGTGCAGCAGGACATAGGCCGAACCCGGCGTGGAGACGCCCGCGAAGTTGCCGACCACCGCGTCGAACGCGAAGGCGGTTTTCACGCGGTCATCCTCGAACCAGCCATCCAGGAAATCGCGCGCGGACTTGGTGAAGATGTCGAGCAGGTCGCGCTGCACGGACAAGTCCATTTGCGCCATTGGCCAGCCCTGCTTCGCCGCCGCAACCAGCGCCGACAGCCCGCCACCGACGTTGGGCGGGATCTGCATCGACAGGTCGCGCAGCACGTTGGCGACCTTTTCCAGCGCGGCGTCATACTTGGGATAGGCGGCGGCATCGGCAGCGGAAAAGCGCGCAAATTCTGCTTCGGTCCGGCCAGCACCGCCGCCCAGCTTCAGGTAGTCGTTCTCGAACGGGAAGAAGTTGCTGATCGTGCGTTCGATCACGCGATAGCCGTGATCGTGCAGCTTCATGTCCGCGATCACCTTGGGCCGCAGCAGGCTGACGGTGTAGCTGGCGGTGGAATTGCGGAAACCGGGGTGGAACTCCTCGGTCACGGCGGCCCCGCCCACCACGGCGCGCCGCTCCAGCACGCGCACCCGCATCCCCGCCTTGGCAAGGTAGAAGGCGCAGGTCAGGCCATTGTGGCCGCCGCCGATGATCAGCGCGTCATAGGTCTTGGTCATGATTTAAGTCCTGCTCCAGCCCGGTGCGGGCGCAAAGGGTTGGCGGGCCTGCGGGATCAGCGCGCGGATCTTTTTGGCGAAGCTGCGCAGGCAGACCTCGCTCTTGCCGATGGGGCCGTTGCCATACGTGCGGCTCTGCATCCCCTGCTGCACGCGGTTGATCAGCCAGGTGTCCTCGGCATTGACCACCCGGTTGATCCGCCAGTTGGCATAGCGGACCAGCTTCATTTCCCGTCGGCCATCCGGCAGGCAATAGGCCACTTCGCGCAGCAGGCAGGTCGTCGGGCTGATCGGCAGCCACTGCATGAAGTCGATCTGGTCGGCATAGATGTCGAACGCCATGTTCGGCCAGAGCTTGAAATAGAGCCAGCGCCCGTGCGCTTCTTCCGGCAGGTGATCGACGCGGGGCATGTGGGCGGAATAGAACTTCTCCCAGAAGTTCTGCTTCTCGTTCTTCACCACATCGCCATAGAGCCGGTCGGCCCAGCCATGCGCCTCGATCCGATAGGTCTTGCCGACCAGCCGGGTCAGCCCGTCATGCGCCACCGGGATGTGCAGGTTGTCGGAATAGTTGTCGCCCACGTTCTTCCAGTTGACGTCGCGCGGGCGGTGGCGAACGTCGCCCATGGGGCGCATGTCCGCAAACCGGTACTGCGCCACTTCCGCCTCGAACGGCGCCATCATCTCGCCGGGCGTGGCGAAGCCTTCAGGCTGGAGGCAGACGAACACGAAGCCATGCCACACTTCCAGCGCGACCGGCACCAGCCCGTGCTCTTCCAGCTTCAGCGCAGGGTATTCGGACTTCATCGGCACGCCCGACAGCCGTCCGTCGGTTTCGAACGTCCACGCGTGATAGGGGCAGACCAGCTTTTTCGCGCAGCCTGCCGGCCCTTCGACCAGCCGCATCGCGCGGTGGCGGCAGACGTTGGTAAAGGCGCGGATTTCGCCGTCGTCGCCGCGAATGACAATCACGCTTTCGCCCAGGAAGTCGAGCGTGCGGTAATCGCCCGCGCCCTCGATTTCGCTCACATGGCAGACGATCTGCCAGCTGGGGCGGAAGATCCGCTCCTGCTCCAGCGCGAAGAATTCCGGGTCGTGATAGATCCACCCCGGCAGGCTGAAATCGGCGTCGGGATCGGCCGTTTCGGCGGCGATTTCGGCAAAAGCGTGGTTGGGCGTGCCCATGGGTGCGGCGATTCCTGCAAAGCTTGTTGGACAGTCGTACAACAACTGCTAGGTTCCAGCAAGTGAGCAACCCGCCCGCCTTTCGCCGGTCCGAACCCGATGCCCGCCGCGCCGACCTGATCGCCGCGACCGCGCGGGTGCTGGCGCGGGAGGGGACCGGCGGGGCCAGCGTGCGGGCCATCGCGGTGGAAGCAGGCGTCTCGCCGGGGCTGGTCGGGCATTACTTCGCCGGAATCGACGCGCTCATTGCGGCGACCTATGCCCACGTCGAGCACACGGTGAGCGAAGCGCTGGACGCCGCCGTCGCCGCCGCCGGGCCAGACCCGCGCGCGCGGCTGGACGCCTTCGTCACCGCCAGCTTCAGCCCGCCCATCGCCAGTGGTGAACTGCTCGCCACCTGGACCGCGTTCTGGAGCCTGGTGCGCAGCCGCGATGACATCGCCCGCCAGCACGACGAGCAATACGCCGCCTTTCGCGCGCGGCTGGAATCGCTGCTGGCGGAATGCGGCCTCCCCGCCCCGCGCCTGCGCCACGCGGCGATTGCCATTACCGCGCTGGTCGACGGCCTGTGGCTGGAACTGTGCCTGTCACCGCAGGCGTTCAGCGCGGACGAAGCGGGCACGATCGCCCGCTCCGTCCTCGATGCGCTTACTTCGTCAGGTCGGTGACGAGACTGAGGTAGTAAACCAGCCCCGGCTTGATGTTGGACAGCGCCACCCGCTCGTTGAGCCCGTGGGCGTAGTCGTCCGAATCCTTGCTGAAGGTCGCGCTGGCGCCATAGCTGTCGACGCCCTGCGCGCGGAACCACATCGAATCGGTCGCGCCCGACGACTGCATCGGGAACACCGGAGTGCCGGGCCGCGCCTTGGCAATCGCGCGTTCGGCCGCGCGCAGGAAATCGGGCCGCATCGGTGAAGCCGGGGCGGCAACCGATTCATCGCCGGTCGCGTCCGTCACCTTCAGCCCCGGCACCGCGGCGATCCGTTCCAGCTCGGCGCGGATTTCCTCGCGGCTGTGGCCGGGGAAGATGCGGCAATTGACGTTGGCGGTGGCACGCTGCGGCAGGGCGTTCTGCGCATGACCGCCGCTGACCATCGTCGGCACGCAGGTCGTCCCGACCTTGCCGACATAGGCCTGGTTGGCGCGCAGGATCGCCAGCGCAGCTTCGTCCTGCGGGTTGGCGGCAAAGGCGCGCATTGCGCCGGCCAGCTTCGCGTCAGTCTCGAACCGGGCGGCCTGCTCGAAATAGGCCTTGGTCACCGGGTTGATCTCGGCCGGGAAACGATAGCTGCCGATCCGTTCCAGCGCGGTCGCCAGCTGGACAATCGCGTTGTCGGGGCGCGGGGCAGAACTGTGCCCACCCGGATTGGTCACTTCCAGCAGGTAATCGTTGTAGGTCTTTTCCGCGCCCTGCCAGGTCCAGTAGAGCGGCTTGGCCGTAGCTTCGTCCAGCGTGCCGCCGCCGCCATCGATGTTGATCACCATTTCCGCGTGCTTCAGCCGCTCGGCCACGATCCGGCTGGTCTTCATCGTGGTTTCTTCATCGCCGGAAAACTGCAGGATGATGGTGCGCTTGGGCTTGTACCCCTGGCGGCGCAGCTCGATCAGGCTGGACGTGGCCATCGCCGCGTCGAACTTCATGTCGCTCGCCCCGCGCCCGAACAGATAGCCGTTTTCCACCACCGGGGTGAAGGGATCCCGCTCCCAGTCGGACGGCTTGGCTTCCACCACGTCCATGTGGCCGGAAATCACCAGCGGCTTGAGCTTCGGGTCGCTGCCCGGCCAAGTGGCGATGAAATAGGCGGTATCGTCGACCGGCGTGATTTCCACCTGATCGGTGCGCCAGCCGCCCGCGACGAGCGCGGCCTTGACCAGTTCCAGCGCCTCGGCGGTCTTGTTGCCTTCGCCGCGCACGGTGCGCAGCGCGATCAGCTGCTTCGACAGATCCAGCACTTGCGCTTCGGCCTGGGGGAAGCTTGCCGGGGCCGCCGCCAGCGGGGCCGCGCCAGCGCCCAGCAGGGCCAGCGTCAACGGGACAGTCATGAAACGCATCGTCGAATCTCCTTTGCCGCGAAAATAGCCACCCCCCTAGGTACGGCGCTAGGGATATGTTTACTCTGGCCAGATATGCTGCGCTGTCTGGAATTTTCAGGATGCGCGCAAGGACATGGTAAGCCCCAGGGCCGTGCTGCGCACGGTGATCCCGCCAGAACTGCGCGAATGGGTCGATAACCGGCTGATCAGCGCGCACATCCGCATCGTCCGGCCGCTCGTGCTGGGTTCGCTGCTGAATGCCAGCGTCATCCTGATGGTGCTGTACGGTCACGTTTCGACCCTGCAACTGGGCCTGTTCGCCGGGTCGACCGCATTGGCCGGCTTCCACCGGCTGTGGTTGTCCGAAGGGATCGAGCGCGGCCGCCGCCGCAAGCGCACCGCCAAGATGAAGCGGGCATTCCACCTCAGCAGCATCTGGCAGGGGTTGAACATCGCGATCCCGTTGGCCCTGTGGTTTCCGCAAGTTGCGCCCGGCGGGCAATTGCTGCTGGCGATCTGCGGCGTGACCCAGATCGCGGCGGCGGCCTATACCGTCCGCACGATGCCCTGGGCAGCGGCGGTGTACATTTCCCTGCAGGCACTGGGGCTGGCGATTGGCCTGCTGCGCCATGAATCCCCCGCTGCGACCGCGGCGGCGGTGGTCCTGCTGACCACCAGCGGGTTGCTGATCCGCATGGCCTTTGCCGCGCACGACCTGTTCGTCACCCGCATCCTGTCCGATCGGGAACTGGCCGCCAGCGCCCGCACCGTGAAGCTGCTGCTCAACGAATACGAAGCCTCCAGCTCGGACTGGTTGTTCGAACTGGATAGCCAGCACCAGCTGATCAACGTCTCGGATCGCTTTGCGGCCGCCACCGGCCGGCCCGCGCCAGAGCTGGAAGGCCTGCCGTTTGCCGCGCTGTTCGCCGCTGACGCGATCCGCGACACGGTGGTCACCACGCTGAACCGCCGCCAGCCGCTGCGCCATGTCATCCTGCAACTGGCTGCCAGGCCCGACGAGGCCCCGCGCTGGTGGTCGATCAGCGGGCGCCCCACTTATGTTTCCGCCGGTGAGCGCGTGGCCTTTCGCGGCGTGATCAGCGATGTCACCAGCCGCCATCAGGCCGAAACCCGCGCCCGCCAGATGGCGCATTACGACGCGTTGACGGGCCTGCCCAACCGGGCGTTGTGCGATCAGACGCTGCACGAAATGCTGGACGGGCGCGATTCCGCCGAAGGGGTGGCGCTGCTGCACATCGATGTCGATCACTTCAAGGCGATCAACGACGAGTTCGGCCATCCCGGCGGCGACGCGTTCTTGCGGCAGGTGGCCCTGCGCCTCACCGGCGTGGTCGAGCAGAGCGGGCTGGGCGGCAGCCAGCGCATGGTCGCGCGGCTGGGCGGCGATGAATTCGCGATCCTGACTTGCGGGGCCGATGCCTGCGACCATGCCGTGCGGATGGCCGAACAGCTGCTGGCCGAAATGGCGCGCCCCGTTACCATCGACGGACATGATGTGCCCGTCTCGATCTCGATCGGGATCGCGCTGGCCCCGTTCCACACCGAATCGAAGCAGCAACTGCTGTCCTATGCCGATATCGCGATGTCGGCGGCCAAGCGCAGCGAGCGCGGCATCTGGGAAATGTTCGAACCCGGCATGGACGCCGCGCTGCATGAACGCCACGCGCTGGCGCGCGACTTGCGCCATGCCGTGGCGCGCGGCGAACTGCGCCTGTTCCTGCAGCCGCTGGTCGATGTCGCCAGCGAAGGGACCACCGGGTACGAGGCGCTGCTGCGCTGGCAGCATCCCGAACGCGGGCTGGTGCCGCCCGACAGGTTCATCCCGATTGCCGAGGAAACCGGCCTGATCGTGGGGATCGGTGAATGGGTGATCCGCACCGCCTTTGCCGAAGCCGCGCAGTGGCCGGGAGGAGAGACGATTTCGATCAATCTCTCGCCAGTCCAGTTTGGCAGCGCCAACCTGCTGCCCACCATCGTTCACGCCCTGGCTGACAGCGGGATCGAACCGGGCCGGGTGGAATTCGAGATCACGGAAGGCGTGCTGCTGCACAATTCCGAAGCGAACATCGCGCTGCTCAACCGGCTGCACGATCTGGGCGTTAAGATCGCGCTCGACGATTTCGGCACCGGCTATGCCTCGCTCAATTATCTGCTGACCTTCCCGTTCGACAAGATCAAGATCGACCGCCGGTTCGTAAGCGACCTGATCACGCGCGAGGAATCGCGGGCCATCGTCGGCGCAGTGATCGCGCTGGCCAACCAGCTGGGCATGTGCACTCTGGCCGAAGGCGTGGAAGAGCGCGAGCAACTGGTGCAGCTGCGCCGCGACGGGTGCCGGATGGTGCAGGGCTGGCTGTTCGGCAAGGCCCAGCCGTTCGAACACTATCACCCGCGCATTCAGGGCATCGTTGCCCCGACTGCCGCGACGCGCATTTCGCGCCGCCGCTATGATCCGCGCCCACTGGGTCTGTCCGGACGGCAGCGCGGCTGATCCGGCCCGAACCGCTCCGTTAACCTTTCCGCGCTAGCAAGTCCCGGCACGGAACGGCTGGAAATCAGGGCTGGCGCCAACCGCCGCGCTCTTCCAGTGTCCACGCTGAACCAATCCCTGCGAGGAACCCGATGGGCCTGAAGCTCAACCCTGCAACTGTGATGATCGGTGGCTTTGTCGGCCTCTCGGTCGCTGCTGGTGCCTTGCTGGTCCGCGAACCCGGCGCGACCGCGCAGACGCTGCCGACTGAAATCGACCAGGCCAACTTTGCCAAGGCTGCCCCGGCCAGGCCCGCCGCCCCTACCCCCGCCCCGCCGGCCAAGCCGCGCGACGAACGCTTCGTGATCAAGCGGGTGCTGCCGATCACCGGGCCGATCAGGTATGGCGAATTTCACTGGGACGAAACCGGCGTGCCGGACGGGCCGCTGGTGATGACGGTCGATCTGGAAGCACGGGTGCTCTCGGTGTTCCGCGGCGGCTATGAAATCGGCGCGACAGCGGTGCTGCTGGGCACGCAGGAAAAGCCGACCCCGCTGGGGGTGTTCCCGGTGATCTGGAAGAAGGCCGACCACTATTCCAGCATCTACGACGGTGCCCCGATGCCCTATACCCTGCGCCTCACCAATGACGGGATCTCGATCCACGGCACCAAGGTCGAAAAGGGCTATGCCAGCCACGGTTGCGTCGGCGTGCCGCCCCCGTTCGCGAAGAAGCTGTTCGCCGTCGCGAAGCTGGGTGACCAGGTCTACATCACGCGCGGCAAGCGCATCGGCAAGGGCGATTCCCTGACCGGCGCATAGGGGCTACTCGCGCGGCCAGCAGTGTGTTAGCCGCGCCGCAGTTGGTCGCCCCACCGGGGCGGCTGCTTGTGGCAAGGACCCCCGATGTACCGACCGAGCTGGCCTGAACGCGCGCGTTTCCTGATCGGACTGCCGCTCAGCCTCATCTACTTCCCGCTGATGCTGCTGACGGTGGTGTTCTACGCCCTGATCCCGCGCGGCCTGTTCGCGCGGCTGCAGGATGCCAACCGGGCCAAGGAAGTCGCCGCGCGCCTCGCCGCGCTGCGCAGCCACGTCGCGCCGGGGGAAAGCGTGCTCGATTTCGGCGCGGGACGCGGCGATTTCATGAAGCTGGTGGGCGATGAATTCGGCGCGGACATGATCGGGATCGACATCATCGACTACCGCGACGAAGGCATCAACGTGCTGCTGTTCGATGGCCGGACCATCCCCTTGCCCGACAAGAGCGTGGACGTCAGCATGGCCGCGTTCGTGCTGCATCACACGGTCGATCAGGATGCCGTCCTGCGGGAGTTGATCCGCGTGTCGCGCCAGCGGGTGGTGATCTTCGAGGACACCTATTTCAGCCCGTGGCAATATGCCTTCGTCGTCTGGAACGACTACTATTCGAACATCCTGATGGGCAGCCTGAAAGCGATGAAGCAGCTGGGCAAATTCGCCATCACGTCCATGCCGATGCCGCTGACCTTTCGCCGGGTAAACGCGTGGGAGGCGTTCTTCCGGGGGCACGGGCTGACAGTCGCCAGCACGATGGTCCGCCACAACGCCGTCAAGCCGATGAGCAAGGTAACCTTCGTGCTGGACGTGCCGGCAGCCTGACCGTTCAGGCCACCGGCGGTCCGAAGGCGGCTCAGGCCAGCCCCTTCTCCAGGCTGCGCTGCGTGGCATCCCCGACCTGGCTGCCGCCGTCGCAATCGAGGATCGTGCCCGTCACATACTTCGCGGCATCGCTGCTGAGGAACACCGCGCATTCGGCCACTTCCTCGATATAGCCCCAGCGCTTCATGGCGATCCGGTTGAAGTGCTTGGTCTTGGTCGAGCTGTCCGGCGCGAGGCGGGCCATGCCCTCGGTCCCCTCGATCGGGCCGGGGGAGATGCCGTTGACCCGCACGTCCGGTCCCCATTCCAGCGCCAGCACGCGGACCAGCTGGTTGATCCCGGCCTTCGCCGCGCAGGCGTGGGCCTGAAGCTGCACCGCATTGACCGCCTGGCCCGCGGTGATCGCGATCAGCGACGCGCCGGGCAGGTTCAGCAGGTCATGACATCCCCGGAACACGTTGAACGTGCCGTTGAGGTCAATGTCGACCACCGTCTTGAAGGCATTCGCGCTCATCCCCAGCACCGGCGCCAGGAAGTTCCCCGCCGCGCCCGATACCACGATGTCCATCGGCCCCAGCCGGCCCCGCACTTCCTCCATCGCCGCGCGGATCGCCCCGTAATCGCGCACGTCGGCGGACAGGCCGAGCGCCCCCTCCCCGATTTCCGCCGCCGCGTTGGCAGCCTTTTCCGGGTTGCGTCCGCACACCGCCACTTTCGCGCCAAGCTGCGCATATCGCTTGGCGATGCCCAGATTGATGCCGCTGGTTCCGCCAGCCACGAAGGCCACCTTGCCTTCCAGAATTCCATCGCGAAATGGTGACATTGCCTGCTCTCCCGCACAATTTAATCGTCCGATTAATACCTACCCATTGACCTGCGGCAAGCACAATTCCAGCATGGACAAAACGAATGGGAGAAACAGCCTGTGACTACCCCTGCAACTTCGGGCGCAAACACGCCGGATTCGGGCGACCAGCCGCTATCGGTCGACCTCTACTGGTCCTTCCGCTCACCCTACAGCTATCTGGTCACGCCCCGGCTGATCGCGCTGGAGCAGGACTGGAACGCACGCGTCAACGTCAAAGTGGTTACCCCGATTGCCGTGCGGCAGCCGGACTTCTTTGCCAATGCCGATCCGCTATGGACCAGCTACCTGATGCGCGATTGCCACCGCAGCGCGGAGTTTCTGGGCATGCCGTTCCGCTGGCCGCGTCCCGACCCGGTGGTGATGGACTTTGCCACGCGGACATATCCCAAGGAGCAGCCCCACATCCACCGGCTGTGCCGTCTTGGTCAGCTTGCGGCCGAACGTGGGCACGGTCTGGCACTGCTGTCCGCCGTCAGCACCCTGCTGTGGAACGGCCAGACCGACAATTGGCATGAGGGCGATCACCTTGCCAACGCCCTGGCGACCATCGGCTGCGACCTCGCCGAAATGGATGCCGCAATTACGGCCGAGGAAGCGCGCATCGACGCCGCCCTGCGTAAGAACGAGGCTGAGCAGCGCGATGGCGGGCACTACGGCGTGCCGCTGATGGTGTTCGATGGAGAACCGTTCTTTGGCCAGGACCGGTTCGACCAGCTATTGTGGCGAATGCAGCAAAAGGGCCTGCAACCGCGCGGCTAAGCGCGGCGTTTGGGCGCGCGGGCAAAGCTCCACCCGCCCGGCAGGGCCCGCGCCACCAGCCCGCCGATAGAGGCGGGTTGCCGGGCCAGCAACGTGTCGAACAGCCGGGCGACAGCACTGCCGCGCGGGGCTTCGCCATCGAGTTCGGTCACAATCCGCGCCAGCACCCGCAGCGCCACCGCGCGCGGGGCTTGCGGGCGATAGGTGATGCCCATCGCGCCGCGCTCCACCTGCTCGGCCCACTCCCGCGCTGCCGCCCACTGGAGCGCGGAATCGGCATCGGCCAGATGCGCCGCGCTTTGCGCCAGCGCGGGAACGTCCAGCCAGTCCGCCTGCGCCAGCGCCTTGCGGAGCCGCGCGCGGTCGAAGCGGTCATCGCGATTGGACGGGTCGTCGACCGGATCAAGGCCGGCAGCAGCAACAATGTCGGCCAGTTCCGCCCGGCGCCAGCCGAGCAGGGGCCGCAGCAGCGGCAGCCGCGTTCCTGGCACTGTCCCGCGCGCGCGCACCCCGGCCAAACCGGCCACCCCGCTCGCCCGGTTCAGGCGCAGCAGCAGCGTTTCGGCCTGATCGTCAGCATGGTGAGCCGTGGCCAGCGCGGCAAGCTCATGCCGGACGGCCCACTGCTCCAGCGCGGCATAGCGCGCGGCACGGGCAGCCGACTGGACGTTGCCCGGTTCAACCGCGACTGCCAGCGTTTCATGCGGAACGTCCAGATCCCCGCAAATCGCAGCGACGTGCGCCGCTTCGGCAGCGCTTTCCGCGCGCAGGCCATGATCCACGGTCGCCGCCGAAACCCTGCCTGGCAAGGCTGCGGCTGCCAGCACCAGCAGCGCCAGGCTGTCTGGCCCGCCAGACACCGCCAGCCCCAGCCGCCCGCCGTCAGGCCACAGCGCCCGCAGATCGGCGGCGAAGCGTTCGCTTAGCTGCACTTCACCTTGGCGCGGGTGGCGTCATACTGCCCCTTCAGACGCCCCGCAGCTTCGCGCGGATAGTCATCCACGAACTGCGCCAGCGCCACGCATGCGCGGTTCGTATCCTTGAGGCGGTGCATGGCCTCAGCCAGGAACAGCAGGCTGTCGGGCGCGCGCTCACCGGTCTTGCCGGCCTGGTAGTTCTGCAGGAACCAGCTGGCGGCCTCGCGCGGGTTGCCTTCGTCCAGATAGGCGCGGCCCAGCAGGTTGCGGGCAAAGCTGACCCGGCCGTGACGCGGATACTTCTGCAGGTACAGCTTCAGCTGCTGCTGCGCCTCGGGATAGAACTTGGCCTCCCACAGGCGGAAACCATAGCTGTAGTCGTCATCCCCCGCGTCAGCCGTAACGGGCTTTTCAACGGCCTTGACCGCTGCGACACGGTCCGCAGAGGCAGCAGCCGGCTTGGCGGGAGCGGTCGCGGCCGGCTTGGTCGTGGCAGGCTGCGCAGTCGCGGGCTTGGGCGCAGAGGCACCGCCGGTCATGGCTGACAGATTGGTCGAGGTCGTTGCCCCCACAGTCGTCGCAGCGGGCGCGGCCGTAGCTGCCGCTGGCGCACCGGCCCCCGGCGTGGTTGCCGGAACAGTTGTCGGAGCCGACAGCGCCGCCAGCTTGGCTTCAAGCTGGGACAGCTTGTTCTGCGTTTCCTCGTTCTGGGCGGTGATCCGGGCCAGCTGCGCCTCCACCGCGTCCATCCGCGCCAGCAGATCGGTGACCGGCGTGGTTGCCGGAGTACCTGGCGTGGCCGCTGCGGACTGCCCCGGCTGCACCAGCGGCGCGAAATACTTGCCATCACCGCCGGGGAATACCTGCCGCTGCAGCGCAGCCACTTCCGCTTCCAGCTTGCGCAAGCGAACGTCGCCCGATGTGTCGGTGTTCTGCGCCGAAACCGGCACGGCCAGCGCCAGTGCCAGCCCGGTCAGCAGCGGCCGTTTCGCCCAGTTGAATTTCGTCATGCCATCCCGTCCGTCAATGCCAATACGCCTGCCCGCCATGCCGCAGCCAAGACGAACCGGCGATTAACCGTAATTCACTGTTTCTGCCGCAGACATCGGACGGTGTCGAGCCACCAGCCCAAGCTATCCGCAGGCTAGTTGAGCGGCGATAGCCGAGCCGCTTCCGGCGCAGGCGTGGGAGATGCCGCCGGAGACGGCGTCGCGGCAGTTCCAGCCGCCTCTGCCGCAGGCGTCGCAGAACTGCGCAGGGCCGGGCTGCGACGCGGCGCTGGCACCATGCTCGGAACCGGCGCGGCCTCTTGCACGGGAACGGGCGCAGCCGCGGTGCCTCGCGCCAGCAGGGCAGCGGCCGTGACCGGCACATCCTTCATCGTGCGCTGCGTGTCGGCCAGCTTGGCCACGGGTTGCCCGCCAATCGTGATCCCCAGCGCATCGGGCCGCGCGGTCCACAGCTTTACATCCGCCATCCCGGCGGGAACGGTATAGCTCTCGCCTTGAGCCAGTTCCTTTTGCAGCAACTGGTTGCCCGCGCCGTCATAGAACTTGACCCATACCCCGTTGGCCAGCGCGGTGAACACCACCGGACCATCCTTTGGCTGCGGCGCGGGGGCGGCTGGAACCGGTGCAGCCGGCTGGACCGGCTGGTCGGCCGGAAGCAGCGAGGGCAGGCTTCCCGCCGGGGCAATATAGCTGCGCCAGAATGCGAACAGGCCCAGCAGCACGACCACCACCGTCAGCGCCGCCAGCCAGGCCAGCCGGGAGCTGGGCACGCGCGCCGGATCGCCTGGCTCGAACGTAGCCGGGGCCCGCAGATCGTCATGCGCCGACTGCGCGCCCAGTTCGGCGCGAACCGCGGCAATCACGTCCTTTTCGTCCAGACCGACCGCCCGCGCATAAGTGCGGGAAAAACCCACGGCATAGGTACGGGCTGGCAACGCGGCAAAATCACCGGCTTCGATGGCGACAAGCCAACGCTCAGGAATGCGGGTGATGGCGGCGAGCTGCGCCCGGGTCAGCCCGGCAGCCTCACGCCCGCGCAGCAATTTCACGCCAGCGCTATCCAGAGGCAATTCCGCCCCGGCGACTTCGTTTTCCGCCATTCCGACCCCGATGTATGCGACCGCCTTGATAATGCGCGAGAGGGAAGAAAACCGTTTATAAACCAAAGTCAACGGGATTTCCGGCGCTCGCGGCGGAATGCCTCGAAAACATGGTGGGCGGGGTTACCTTGCGGTTGGAGACCCGATCAGTCCGTATCGATACCCCGCTCATGCGCCCAGCCGGTCAGCGCCTCGCGCAAGTTGGCCGGAGGTGCGGAAAGCCAGCGGTTCATCGCCTCGGTAATATCCGCCAGATCGACCTTGCGCACCAGTTCCTTGACCGGTCCGACCGATGCCGGCGTGATTGACAGACGCCGGATGCCGATCCCCAACAGGGCGAGTGCCTCCAGCCGCCGTCCGCCCATTTCGCCGCAGACCGTCACGTCAACATCGTAACCGGCAACCGACTGCTGGACCCGGCGCAGGAACCGCAGGATCGCTGGGCTCAGCCAGTCATACCGCTCCGCCAGCTTGGGATTGGACCGGTCTGCCGCGAACAGGAACTGGGTGAGGTCGTTGGTACCGATCGACAGGAACGACAGATGCGGCGCCAGCACGTCCAGTTGTTCCGCCAGCGCCGGCACCTCCAGCATCGCGCCATAGCGGATCGCTTCGGGCAGCAGCTTCTTCTGGGACTTGAGGAACTGCCGTTGTCCTTCGAACACGGCACGGGCGGCCTCGAATTCCCAGGGCTCCGCAACCATCGGGAACATCACGTTGAGCGTGCGCCCGGCAGCCGCTTCCAGCATGGCGCGGGCCTGGACCTTCAACAGGCCATCGCGCTCCAGCGCCACGCGCAGCGCGCGCCAGCCCATTGCGGGGTTTTCTTCCTGCTCGCCATCGTTGTGGCGCAGATAGGGCAACACCTTGTCGCCGCCGATATCGATCGTGCGGAACACCACCGGCTTGTCGCCCGCCGCATCCAGCACATCACGGTAAAGCCGGGTCTGCCGCTCCCGCGCGGGCAGCGTGGCCGATACCAGGAACTGGAATTCGGTGCGGAACAACCCCACCCCGTCGGCTCCGGTCAGCGACAGGTTCGGCATGTCATCACGCAGGCCCGCGTTCATCATCACCTTGATGCGCGTGCCATCGCGGGTGAACGGCTCGACATCGCGCAGCGCGGCATAGGCGGCCTGCCGCTCCTTGGTCTTGGCGAAGCGGGCCTCGAACGCCTCCACCATGGCGGGCAGCGGGCGCACAGTCGCGTTCCCCTGATCGCCATCCAGCAGCAGCTGGTCACCTTCGCGCACCACGCCGCGCAGCGAGCGGACACGCCCCAGCACCGGAATGCCCATCGCCCGCGCCACGATCACCACGTGCGCGGTCAACGAGCCTTCCTCAAGGATCACGCCTTTCAGGCGGCGCTTGTCGTATTCCAGCAGCTCCGCCGGGCCCAGGTTGCGCGCGATCAGGATCGAGTCCCCGCGCAGCCCCATGCTGGCCGCCGTGCCCATCTGCCCCGATACGATCCGCAGCAAGCGGTTGGAGAGATCCTCCAGGTCGTGCATCCGGTCGGCCAGCAGCGGATCGTCGATCTGGCGCATGCGCATGCGGGTGCGCTGCTGCACGCGCTCGATCGCGGCCTCAGCGGTCAGCCCGCTGTCGATCGCCTCGATGATCCGCCGGCTCCACCCCTCGTCGTAGGCGAACATCTTGTAGGTTTCGAGCACCTCTTCGTGCTCTCCACCCACCCCGAATTCGGCCTGGCTGGCCATCCGGTCGATCTGTTCACGCATCTTGTCGAACGCCAGGTAAACGCGCTGCAGTTCCGCATCGCGATCCTCGGCCATCACATGTTCGATGGTGATGCGCGGCTGGTGGAACACCGCCGCGCCCGCTGCCAGCCCCTTGACCAGCACCAGCCCCTGCAAGCGCTGCGGGCCGGACAGCTGGGGCGAAAGACTGGCAACGTCCTCCTCGTCCACCAGGTCGGCGTTGGCGATCAACTCGGACAGCACCATCGCGACGGTCTGCAGCGCCTCGATCTCCACTTCCTCGTACCGGCGCGGATCGACGTGCTGGACGCAGAGCACGCCCACCGCCCGCTCACGCCGCACGATGGGAACGCCCGCAAAGGAATGGAACTTGTCCTCACCGGTTTCAGGACGATACGAAAAGTCCGGATGGGCCGTCGCCTCGGCCAGGTTCAGCATTTCGCTGTTCTGGGCGATCGTACCGACCAGCCCTTCGCCGATGGCCATGCGGGTAACGTGTACCGCCTCTTGCGCCAGGCCGCGCGTGGCGAACAGTTCCAGCATCCCCTCGCGCAGCAGGTAGATCGAGCAAACCTCGCTGTTCAGGCTTTCCCCGATCACTTCGACCACGGTGTTGAGCTTGGCCTGCGCATGATTGCGCGAGGCCATCACATCATGCAGGCGGGTCAGGATCGTGCGGGCGGCTGAAACGGCAGGTGTAGGCATATGATCACGCTAGCCCAAAGGTCCGGCCTTGGGAACGCGACAGGCCGCGAAAATACGAATTGATGAACTCAGTCTGGAGCCAATGCTCCGGCCTCCGGGCGGCGACACTGGCGCCTGCCCGGAAACCGGGTGGGCATCAGACGTGGGTGATCGCTTCCTTCAACTTCAGCTTCTGCTTCTTGAGCGATTGCACCATCGCCAGATCAGGCATTGGGCGGCTCAATTCCTCGTGGATCTTGCGTTCGATTCCCGCGTGCTTGAGCTGCAATGCGCTGACATGCGACTGTTCCATCGACGTACCTCCATCGGTTTGCCCGGGGATACAGCCTCGGGGCTGGCAAAACCACCAGACGGGTCCGACTCGCAGCCCGCAGGGGGTCAGTGCAATTGTCATGCAAGCATATTAAGCCTATCTTGCGAAGCGCATTCGTAACGGGCGTGCGGCAGGGTGATGGCGCATTGCGACCGACGGGGCGGGCTCCAGCCGGAGAACCGCGATTGCGAGAAGTTTTGTGTCCGGTTTTCGGGGAGTGCGTGCGTGAACGAAGAGGAGATGCGCAAGCGTCTGGAAGTGCTCCGGATCGAACATCGGGATCTTGATGCGGCAATCGATGCGCTGACCGCCGCAGGCAGCACCGACCAGTTGCAGATCGCGCGCCTGAAAAAGCGCAAGCTGCGCCTGAAGGACCAGATAGCGCTGATTGAAGACTACCTGATCCCCGACATTATCGCCTAAGCCGTTGAAACCGAATGGCCTGCGGCGCGGGCTGGCCGCTGCAAAATCGTCCCCCTGCGGGACAGCGCAAAAATGGCGGGCAAATCGGCCTTCCCCCCGGTTGGCAACGGCCACGTTTCGGCCCAATCGCGGTTGTCATGGGAACCGCCGCCAGCATCAATCCCCGGATAATCGAGGGGCTGTACTGCGAGTCACTCGTCCTCTCGGATGAGGTGCGCGGCGCGTTCGCACTTTCGGGACGGATCGACGCATTGGCGGGCGACGACGACGAAGTGCGGCTGGCCCTGTCGTGCGAAGCGCTGCGCACCACGACACGGATGATGCACGCGGTCGCCTGGCTGCTCAATCACCGCGCCTACTTCAACGGTGAACTCAGCGAGTTCCAGCTGCGCCGCTATGGCCGGTTGACCGACTTTCCGGAAAGCGATCCTGAAAAGCTGGCCCTGCTGCCCGCGCAGACCTGTGAACTGATCCGCGCGACCGAGCGGTTCCACGCCCGGCTCAAGCGGCTCGACAACGGCTGGCGCGAGCGCGAGGCAACCGCGCCCAGCGCGATCGCCCGGCTGCGCGAGCGGCTGGGACTGGCCGCTCGCAACTAGCTCGCCGCCAGCGCCCGTTCCCAGCCAGCACGGCGCTCCGGGTCAACCTGCAGCCCCGGCGCAAAGGTCCGCACCGCGCCGCGCATGGCCCCGGAGGCAGCGAACAGCGAGGGATAGAGCCCCGCCCCGACGCCCGCCACCATGGCGGCGCCGAGCGCCGTGGTTTCCACGAAATCGGGCCGCTCGACCGGCACTTGCAGCACGTTGGCAAGGTCCTGCGCCATCCAGTCGTTCGCGCTCATCCCGCCGTCGATCCTGAGCGTGGTCCACTCCGCCCCGTCGGCAGCGAAAGCGCTGGCGAGGTCCTGGGTCTGCATCGCCATCGCTTCCAGTGCCGCGCGGACCAGATGCGCGCGAGTGGTGGAAAAGCTCATTCCGGTGATCACACCGCGTGCTTCGGGGCGCCAATGCGGCGCACCAAGGCCCGACAGCGCCGGGACGATGACCACACCGCCACTATCCGGCACCGAACGGGCCAGCGCCTCGCTTTCGCCCGCGCTGGCGATCACGCCCAGCCCGTCACGCAGCCACTTGATCAGGCTGCCCGCGACGAACACCGATCCCTCCAGCGCATAATCGCGCTTGCCACCCAGCTGATACAGCACCGTGCCAAGCAACCGGTGGCCGGAACGCGGCAAGGCGTCGCCCATGTTGGCCAGCACGAACGCACCGGTCCCGAACGTCGCCTTGGTCTGACCGGGCGCCAGGCAACCCTGCCCGATGGTCGCGCTTTGCTGATCGCCAGCCAGGCCCGTGATCGGGATCGCCCGCCCCAGCAGCGCCGGGTCGGTCAGCCCGAACTGCCCGGCATTGTCGACGACTTCGCCCAGCGCGCCGCGCGGTACGCCGAACAGATCGCACAGCCCGTCATCCCAGCTGGCCCCGTCCAGCGGCAAAAGCAGCGTGCGGCTGGCGTTGCTGGCATCGGTGACATGCGCACCGCCGGTCAGCTTCCACACCAGCCAGCTTTCAACCGTGCCCAGCGCCAGCCGGCCCGCGGCCGCCGCCGCTTGCACGGCGGGCACGTTGTCCACCAGCCAGCGCATCTTGGTTGCCGAGAAATAGGGGTCGAGCAGCAGCCCGGTCGCCGCCTGTACCACCGGTTCCTGCCCGGCGTTCTTGAGTGCGGCGCAGGCATCGGCGGTCCGGCGGTCCTGCCAGACGAGTGCGTGGTGGAGCGGCTCGCCCGTCACCTTGTCCCACGCCACCACGGTTTCGCGCTGGTTGGTGATGCCGATCGCGGCGACCCGGTCCGCGCCCCCGACCTGCCCGATCACGTCGCGCGCGGCGGCCAGCGTCTTGTCCCAGATCTCGCCCGCGTCGTGCTCGACCCAGCCCGCCTGCGGATAGTGCTGGGTCAGTTCCGCCTGCGCGACCGCGCGCATCGTGCCGTCCGGCGCGAACAGGATCGCGCGGGTGGAAGTGGTGCCGGCGTCAAGCACCAGGATCATGTCGCCCGTGGCAGTCATGCAAGTCTCTCCCGTTTGCGCCTTTCCTAGCGAGGGCATCGGGGCTTGGCGAGGGGGCGGCGAAGCGCCATATGCGATGGGATGAACGCTCCGCCCCAGCCTTGGCCAACCGGCCTGTCCGAACAGTGCGAACCGCTGGTCCGCCGCGTTCTGGCGCCCAATCCGTCGCCCTATACCTACACTGGCACGCAGACTTACATCGTCGGCGCGGGGGCGGAGGTGGCGGTGATCGATCCCGGCCCGGCTGGAACCGGGGTGGCGGGCCATGCCGATACCGAAGGCGCCGGACATGTCGAGGCGATCCTCGCCGCCGTCGGGACGGCCCGTATCACCGCGATCCTGTGCACCCACACGCACCGCGACCACAGCCCCGCCTCACGCGCGCTGAAGGCCGCCACCGGCGCACCGATCGTGGGCTGCGCGGCGCTGGCGCTGGACGACGACGGCCCCCGCGCCGATGCCGCGTTCGATCCCGATTACGCGCCCGACCGGGTGCTGGCCGATGGCGAACGCGTCTGCGGTCCGGACTGGACGATCGCGGCGGTTGCCACGCCCGGCCATACCAGTAACCACTTGTGCTATAGCCTGGTGGAAAGCGGCGCGCTGTTTACCGGCGATCACATCATGGCCTGGTCCACCAGCGTCGTGTCACCCCCCGACGGGGACATGAGCGCCTACATGGCCAGCCTGCAAAAGCTCTACGACCGCGAGGACCGCATCTATTATCCGGCCCACGGCCCGGCGGTGGAAAAGCCGCGCCAGCTGGTGCGCGGCATGCTGGGCCACCGCCGCCAGCGCGAGGCGCAGATCCTGCGCCTGCTGGGCGAAGGGCCGCAGACGATCCCCGCGATGGTTGCGGTGATGTACAAGGGCCTCGACCCGCGCCTGACCGGGGCGGCGGGGCGCTCGGTGCTGGCACACCTGCTCGATCTGCAAAACCAGCAGCGGGTGCGGGTGGAGAGTGAGACATGGAACCTCGGCGCCTGACCGTCGTCCGGGAAACGGCCCGTTTGCCGTGGACGCTGGCGTTTGCCGCGCTGGCGATTTCGGGCTGGATGGCGTGGGAGAAATTCGGCCCGCAGGACATCGGCGATCCGATCGCCACCAGCCTGGCCGCGTTCGAGCGGCAGAACCGCCTCACGGTGTTTTCCGCACAACTGGCCCCGGTCGTCTCCGCCAGCGATGAGCGGATCGGCGGGCTGCTGCAATCCCGGCAGGTCGCGGTAATTCCCGCGCGGGTCGATTACACGCTCGACCTGTCGAAAGTCGGGCGCGACCGGCTGAACTGGGATGCGGCGGGGAAGCGACTGGACGTGCGGCTGCCGCCCGTCACCGTGGGCAAGCCCAACCTCGACGAAGCGAACGCCCAGTATCTGCGCGAGGGCGTGTTCATCACGCGTGAGGCGCAGGCCAAGCTCAACCGCGACAACACCCTGTTAGCCGAACGACAGGCCCAGACAGCCGCCACCAATCCGCAACTGCTCGATCTGGCCCGCAGCGCCGCGCGCGATGCCGTGCGGCAGAACCTGGCCATCCCGCTGGAAGTGGCCGGCTATGGCCCGGTGACGGTGACCGTGCGGTTCGACGGGGAGCCGGTTTCCGACCGGTAAGGCACAGCCTCTTGCGGCGGGCTGATCGTACCCATATTGGCAGGGAGCGGCGCACCGTTGGCGTCCGCCACTGCTAAGGGAACCCGCGCCATGACCGCCCAGCCGACCAACCTTACCGGCCTTGACCTGCGGGCCGAGATCGACCGCCTGCGCAAGGAGCGCAACGCGGTGATCCTGGCGCATTATTACCAGAGCCCCGAAATCCAGGATCTGGCCGACTATATCGGCGACAGTCTGGAACTGTCGAAGAAGGCCGCCGCGACCGATGCCGATGTGATCGTGTTCTGCGGGGTCAAGTTCATGGCCGAAACCGCCAAGATCCTCGCCCCGGAAAAGATCGTCGTGCTGCCCGACATGAACGCCGGGTGCAGCCTGGAAGACGCCTGCCCGCCGGAAAAGTTCAAGGCTTTCCGCGAAGCCCATCCGGACCACATCGCGCTGACCTACATCAACTGCTCGACCGAGGTGAAAGCCCTGTCGGACGTGATCGTGACGTCATCCAGCGCGGAAACGATCCTCGCGCAGATCCCGGCCGACCAAAAGATCATCTTCGGCCCGGACCGGCACCTGGGCGGCTACCTCAACCGCAAGTTCGGGCGCGAAATGCTGCTCTGGCCGGGCGTGTGCATCGTGCATGAAGCGTTTTCGGAAACCGAACTGCTCAAGCTGAAGGCCCAGCACCCCGGTGCACCGGTGGCCGCGCACCCGGAATGCCCGCCGACCATCGTCGACCACGCCGATTACGTCGGTTCGACAAGCGGCATCCTCAACTATGCCAAGACCATGCCGGGCGACACGCTGATCGTGGCGACCGAACCCCACATCATCCACCAGATGGAAAAGGCGCTGCCGCACAAGACCTTCATCGGCGCGCCGGGGGCGGACGGCAACTGCAACTGCAACATCTGCCCGTACATGGCGCTCAACACGCTGGAAAAGCTTTACCTGACGCTGCGCGACCTTGCCCCTCAAATCGAGATCGAGGAAAGTCTGCGGCTGCAGGCCAAGCGCAGCCTCGACAAGATGATCGAGATGGCCGCCGGCACGGTCGGCCAGGGCGACCTCGGCGCTCGCTGAACCGCTCCACCCCCGCCCCGTCTCCCGCAAGCCACTTTGCGCGGACGGGCGGGGACGAGGCCTTTCCTTGCAATCCGGCCGCAGTCAGCCGAGCGCGGCAGCGCCCGGCTGCGCACGCAAAAAAGGCGCGTGAACCGCGCCTGTCCAAAATCTGTTTTCGCTTGAAAAACTGGAGCGGGCGAAGGGATTCGAACCCTCGACCCCAACCTTGGCAAGAAGACCGACGGGCTTTTCTCCAGTACGCTCCACATCGCTATACCACGATAGAAGCTCGATATATCTAGCATTCCAGTTTTCCTTAATGCGATCAGGATGCCTGAAATGGACTTGCATCTGCTGACAATTTGGTGACAAAAGGTTCGGCAGAGAATTTTGTCACCAAATGAGGAGTGGGGATGACTCCGGTCAAGCTAAACAAGCGCTGCGTCGATAGCCTGCTTCCGCCCTCCAAGGGGCAAGCGGTTCTCTGGGATACCGAGGTACGCGGCTATGGCGTACGTGTCCTTCCGTCGGGCACAAAGACCTTCATCCTCCAGTATCGCAACCCAGAGGGAATTCAGCGCCGCATCAATATTGGCCGATACGGTGTTCTTACCGTCGATCAGGCGCGCGACCAGGCCAAGCTGTTCCTCGCCTCGGTGATCAAGGGAGAAGATCCGGCTGATGAAACACGTCGTGCGCGCAAAGGCATGACGGTCGCGGAGATGTGCGAATGGTATCTGGCCGAAGCGCGGGCCGGGAACATCTTGGGACGACTGAACCGACCGATAAAGGCATCGTCCCTTGATATGGACGAGAGCCGTATCAAGACGCACATAATCCCACTCCTCGGAAAGCGCGTGGTGGCGCAGCTGAGCGTCGCCGATGTCGAGCAAATGCAGTCCGATGTTAAGAACGGGAAAACCGCTAAAGCTCGGACCGGTGGTCGTGGCGGACAGGCGACCGGGGGAGCTGGTGTAGCCTCGCGATGCCTGGGCACGCTTCAAGCGATCATAGGGCATGCCAAGCACAAGGGGTTGCTGGCGGCCCATCCAACCCAAGGTGCGAAAAAGCTGGCCAGCGCAAAGCGGACCCGACGGCTGAGCGTCGCCGAGATTGAGACGCTGGGTAAGGCAATCGCGTTTGCCGAGCGAAACCACGAAAATCCTGTGGCGCTGGCCGTTCTGAAGACGCTTCTGCTAACCGGTTATCGCCGGGAAGAAGCCCAAGCCATGCAGAGGTCCTGGGTTAACGCTGCGGGAGGCTTCATCAGTTTCCCGGACACCAAAGGCGGTGCGCAAGTCCGTGCCATTGGCCCTGCGGCCCTGAAGATCGTCCTGAGCCAGCCAGAAATGCTCGGCAATCCTTATGTCTTCGCATCAGAAACCGGGGCCGGGCCATATACTGCTGTGAGTTCCTGTCTTGACCGTGTTTGCAAGCTCGCCGGGATTTCGGGCGTCACGCCCCATACCCTTCGGCATACGTTCGGAAGCATCGCAGGCGAACTGGGTTTTTCGGAACTGACAATCCGCGCTATGCTCGGTCACGCTTCGCAAAACGTGACGCAAGACTATATCCATATCGACGAAGCGCTGAAGCTGGCTGTTCAAAGGACATCGGATGAAATTGCGCGTCTACTCGACTTGGGGACAAAACGTCTTGCAATGATGTCCTATCCATAACCAGCGCCTTGTCCCGATCCTTGTTGGGACTGCCACCGGCTAGCTGCATCGAGACTCCCGGCGCCCAGTCCATACAAAGACCGGCGCCGTGTCGATGTCGCCGGTTACTATAAAATCTGCTTCGGGTGTGGCACTCAACACTCATGGTTGACATATCGGGGGCATTGCGTGTCGGGGACAGACTGGAAAAGCTTCGCTGATCAGCTGCAGATTCTGAAGGATCGCGGCTTGACGGTGGGGGATGATACCCGAGCGATCAGTTACCTCGAGAAGATCGGCTATTATTGCCTTAGTGGCTATTGGTATCCGTTTCGCTCGCCAAAAGCACAGCCCGTCGGCCTGGTGTTCCGGGAAGACCATTTCCTTCCTGGCTCAACATTCGAGGACGCTGTTGCGCTCTACGCCTTCGATCGCAAGCTGCGGCTCCTGGCGCTCGATGCGCTGGAACGGATCGAACGAGCCATCCGGGTCGACGTAGCCCACCTGCTGGGCAGGCTCGACTGCTTCGCGCAGTACGACCCCGCCCTACTGCACGGCAATTTTGCTCGCAGGGCAATTCCGAAGGGCTACAACGCGGGAAAGACTGAACACCAGCTCTGGCTCGATCACCAGGACAAGCTGATTCACCGTAGCCGGAAGCAGCATTTCGTTGCCCACAACATGAACAAGCACGGGCGCTTGCCGATCTGGGTGGCGATCGAGATCTGGGATTTCGGCGCCCTTTCGCGGCTCTTTGCCGGCATGAACGTAAAGGACCAGGATGTCATTGCGGCCAGCTACGGTCTGGGGACGGGACGCGAACTGGAGAAATGGTTGCGAAGTCTGAGCTATCTTCGCAACGTCGCAGCGCACCATAGTCGCATGTGGAATGTGAACGTGTTGGAGCTGTCGCCGGTGCCACAGTTCGACCAGAACTGGCAGTCGCTCGCCAATGCGCGCCCCTTCATGTACTTTTGCATCATGCGGTTTCTGCTGGCGCGGATCAGTCCGAATTCCAGCTGGGGTGAGCGGTTCAAGGCTTTGATGGCGGAGTTCCCCGAACCTGCAAACAAGGCCGTGACGGCCGCCGATTTCGGGTTGGTTGCAGGCTGGGAGGGATGGCCGCTTTGGGCCTAGACCATCCCCACAAAAGAAAACCGGCACGTACACATCGCTGTGCAGAGGTGCCGGTCATATTGTGACCATATATATCCATACGAACGCGTTTGTCAATGAGAGACATTCACGGCACTGCCCCAGGCACTAGCTGAATCGGAGCGATTCTCGCCGTGGCGCGCTGAGATCAAGGCCTGCGGCACGGCGCCAGCCTGAGGCCAAGCTTCACCCAATGCGCTCTTGCGACGACTATATATCAGACCCTACAAATCGAGCTCAACCCCTGTGTGCTGCTCGATCTTCTTCTTCACCAAGCCCTTGGCGAGCGCCTTCAGGAGATCGAGACTGAAGCCGCCAGCCTTCTTTGCGCCGGCCTTTGTCTCACGCTAGATGGAGGGATCACGGATGGTGTCGAGGAAGTCATGCCCGGCCCATGTAATCTGGCCAATCTGCCAAGCCGCGCCTGATAGCTTCGCTTTTATGGTAATGAGACCAGCATTGTCGAGCAGGTCCAGGTGATACTCCAATAGTTCTGCCTGCTCGCGCGGCAGCTTGCCTTCGCTGCTCTCGCCCAAAACCTCAGCGATCTCCGGGGTCAAAAGATCAAACGAGCGTCGTCCGTCTTCGATCTGCAAGAGCAGATCCCGGATGAGGTCCATGTTGCGCTTCATGGCCCGGACCATACTGCAAACACAGCGGAAGGACAGCGAACTGTTCGACCGGCAATGACTGATCGCCATAATCGCCCGCACTGTGCGCGGTCAGCTGTGAGCGAGCTGATAGCGGCCATTCTTGCGGGCACCGACAAAGCGCAAAAGACCGCAGCCGCACAGACCCGCAAGATCGCGTCGCGCGGACTTGATGCTCACCTGCCAGTGTGCCGCGATCTCGCGGGCTTTGACCGGATGACCCTTGCCGACTCGGTCGAGCACCCAGCGTTGGCGCTCATTGAGGCCCAAACTTATTGGGTCATTTCCAGGGACATTTCCAAGGTCATTTATAGGGTCAGAATTCGGTCGATGCTTGCCCAACGGCCGCTCATTGCCGTGTTCATATGCCCACGATGTTCCCCCGCGCAACCATTCGGATGACTCGGCGAGTCTGGATTGCTGGCTTTCGATGATGCCGAGAACGAACGCTCGAATAACGGGAGACGTCGCAACCAAGCGCAGAAAGAATAGCGTGTCGGGGCCATGTTGCCCGGCCATCCAATGTTTTGCGGACCGCTCACTGGCATGGGTCAGGCGCATCAATTGCTTCACGGCACGATGCGTGTCCCCATGTTCCTTGCGCAGCAAATTGGCGATGGTCTCGGCAAAGGCTTGGCGACTGGCGAGCGCACCCTCCCAAGCTGGCAACTTCCTGCCCTTTTTCGGCAACATCTTCCGGTCCTTTCCCACATATACTGTTGAGAGTGCGGGAATGCCGGAGCGGTCCGTAGTTCGCGCTGCAGCGGTTGGCCGCCCTGGCCACTGCAGTTCGGGTTTCGAAAGGGGCGAGCATTGCCGGGATGGGATAAAGACGAGGCACCGGGCGATGCAGAACAGAGGCCAACCGTGCGCGCGGCGGAATATGTTCGGATGTCCACGGACCACCAGAAATACTCGACCGAGAATCAGGCCGATGCGATCCGACACTACGCCGCGTCTCGCGGCATAGAGATTGTCAGGACCTATGCTGACGACGGCAAAAGCGGTCTATCGATCGACGGTCGCGCTTCTCTGCAGCGCCTGATTGCCGACGTCGAATCCGGCGTCGCCGATTTCCAGATGATCCTCGTTTATGATGTCAGCCGCTGGGGCCGTTTCCAGGACGCCGATGAGAGCGCCTACTACGAGTACATCTGCCGCCGCTCCGGAATTCAGATCGCCTATTGCGCCGAACAGTTCGAGAATGACGGGTCGCCCATGAGCACCATGTTCAAGGGCTTCAAGCGCGCCATGGCTGGCGAATACAGCCGGGAGCTTTCGGTAAAGGTCTTCGCCGGCCAGGGGCGGCTCATCGAAAAGGGTTATCGACAAGGCGGTCCCGCTGGCTTCGGCCTGCGTCGGACACTGATCGATGAGCACGGCAACGTCAAAGCGGTCCTCTGCCGCGGCGAACAAAAGAGCCTCCAGACCGATCGGGTCATCCTGACACCGGGCCCGCCCGAAGAGATTGACGTGGTTCGCGAGGTCTATCGGAGCTTCGTTCATGAAGGACGCTCCGAACGCGAGATCGCCGAGGACCTTAATGCTCGAGGTGTTCTATCCGACCTCGAACGCCCTTGGACACGCGGCACCGTCCATCAGCTGCTGATCAACGAGAAATACGTCGGCGACAATGTCTGGAATCGGCGGTCGTTCAAACTGAAGAAGAAGCGGGTCCGCAACGCTCCCGACATGTGGATCCGGTCGGAGGGAGCATTCGAGGGAATCGTTGAACGCGACCTGTTCGAGGCAGCTCATTCGATCATCACGGCACGCTCGTTCCGCCTGACGGACGAGGAAATGCTCCAAGCGCTGCGAGGCCTCTACGCCAGCAAGGGTCTGCTGTCGGGCATTATTATCGACGAATGCGAGGGATTGCCGTCAAGCAGCGCCTATAGCTCCCGGTTTGGCAGCCTGCTGCGCGCATACAGTCTGGTCGGCTTCTCGCCTGAACGGGACTATCGCTATATCGCGATCAACAAGGCCCTGCGCCGCCTCCATCCGGATATCGTTCGTGAAATCTTGGCTGGCCTCCACGCGCAGGGGAGCGATGCGTTTCAGGATCTTGCCAGTGACAGCATCCGGGTGAACGGCGAGTTCAGCCTTGCAATCGTTCTGGTGCGCTGCACGCCAACGCCGACCGGCTTGCTGCGCTGGAAGATACGTTTCGACACGAGCCAGCTTGCCGACATCACCGTGGTCGTGCGGATGGACATGCACAACCGTGCGCCATTCGATTACTACCTGTTCCCGAGGATCGACGTCACCAGCGAACGGCTGCGTCTCGCCGAGGACAACGATCTGCACCTCGATGCCTATCGCTTCGATACGCTCGATTTCTTTTACGACATTTCGGCGCCCGTCGCCATTCCGGAGGCTGCGTAATGCCTGTCGTGCGCCCACAGCAAATCGAGATGATCCCGGTTGCCAAGATCACGGTTCTCAACCCGCGCTCGCGAAACAAGCGTCAGCACCGCGAGATCGTGAACAACATTGAGTCGATCGGATTGAAGCGACCGATCACGGTCAGTCGACATCATGGTCCGGGTGGCCCTCGCTATGATCTCGTCTGCGGGGAAGGCCGGCTCGAAGCATTCCTGATGCTAGGGCAGACCGAAATCCCCGCGGTCGTCATCGAGGCGAGCGAGAGCGATTGCCTAGTGATGAGTCTGGTCGAGAACATCGCTCGCCGCACCCCGCGCCCGATAGATGTGATGCGCGAGATCGGTGCGCTGCGTGAGCGCGGCTACAATGAGACGGAAATCGGCCAGAAAATCGGGGTCAGCAGTTCGTGGGTCAGCATGATCGTTTCACTTCTGGAGCGCGGCGAGGAGCGGCTCGTTGCCGCAGTGGAAACTGGCCTCATCCCGATCAGCCTGGCGATGGAAATCTCGCGGGCAGAGTCCGAGGAAGCGCAGAACCTGCTGCTCGACGCTTATGAGACGGGCAAGCTGCGCGGCAAAAAGCTGGCTTCTGTGAGAAGGCTGCTCGAGCTGCGAATGCGCGGGCAGAACAAGTCGATGCCGTCAGGCAAGCTGGGCAGACGATCCGCCAATCGGAAACTGACCGCGAGCGACCTCATGCAGGTTTATCAGCGAGAGGCCGAGAAGCAGCGTCTGCTCGTTAAGAAGTCCGATTTCACGCAAACCCGGCTGCTGTTCATCGTCGAGGCCATCAAGGATCTGCTTGGCGACGAAGGGTTTCTGACCTTGCTCCGTGCCGAGGGGCTGGAGACGATGCCGCGCGCCCTGGCCATGAGAATTGCGGGCGAAACCGATGACTGACTGGACCGAAACAGAGACATCAGGTTTGGAGCCAGGTTCGGAGCACCGCGTTCGCCTTGGTTTTGAACGCGAAACCGTCACTGTCGCACTCGAGCAGCTCGTCCCGCTCAAGATACTTCAGCAAGGCGTGCGGGAGAGCAAGAAATTCACTCAGATCGTCAGTTCGATCAAGGCGATTGGGATCGTCGAGGCTCCTGCTGTTGCTCCCGATCCAAAGCATCCGGGGAAGTATTTCCTGCTCGACGGCCATCTACGGATTGAAGCTATGCGCCAGCTCGCGATTCCGACAGTCGAGTGCCTCGTCGCAAATGACGATGAAACCTACACCTACAACAAACGCGTCAATCGCCTGCCACCCGTGCAGGAGCACCGGATGATTGTGCGCGCGATTGAACGCGGTGTCACAGAAGCGGTCATCGCTGATGCGCTCGGTCTCGAAGTGCAGTCGATACGCGCACGCTTCCGTCTCCTCGACGGCATCTGCGCTGAGGCCGCTGATGCGCTGAAGGACACCAATTGCTCAATGAAGGTATTCGATCTCCTGCGGCGCATGACCGCGTTCCGCCAGATTGAGGCTGCTGATCTGATGATCGGTCAGAACAACTTCTCCGTGATGTTTGCTCGTGCGCTACTAGCGGCGACACCGGATGAGCAGCTTGTTCCCGTCAGCAAGAAGGCGGGCAAGGCCGACGCGGCGGGACCAACCAGCCAGCAGATCACTCGCATGGAGCGAGAACTTGCCGCTTTGCAGACGCAGGTCAAATCGGTCGAGGAAAGCTATGGGATCGACAACCTCCACCTGACCTTTGCGCGAGGCTATCTCGGCAAACTCCTTGCCAATGCGCGCATAGTGCGTTGGCTCTCGCTGCACCGTCCAGAATATCTGACCGAGTTCCAGCGCATTGCGGAAATCGACAGTCTCGGCGGCTTACCCGCGCCCAGCGCTGAGTAATGTGATGGGGACCCGGACCCGATAAGCGCGGGGACCATGGGAGACGCCGCACTGAGGGGCGGATCGAGCATGGAGGTGGGAATGGCGGCGAACCCGCAGGAAGCCCACCAGGTCGGCCGTCATAGGGACCGACCGATTTATGAGAGTGACGGGCGCGCCAGGGCATGCGCGCCCGTCATGGGATGGAGAACACCGGCCCCGCCCGAGGGCGGAGCCGGTGCGGCGGTTCAGGCCGGCGGATTCCAGATGATGACCTTCTTGGAGGGATCATCGCCCGGCGCGTTGGCGATATTGCCGTAGATCGTGCCGAACTCGGGTGCGGAGAGCGAAACCGAAACATATTCGGCGCCGGTGTTCTGCGAGAAGCGCTTCCAGCCTGCGCCCAGCTCGAAGCCGTTCTTGCGGCTGACGATGCGATAATCGGGCTCGGATTCCTTCGCCTTGCGGTTGTTGGGGATGATCGCGATCGGCGCGGAGACCGTCAGCGTCGCCAGCGTGCCCTCGAAGCTGTCGTCGGCCTTCACGGTCAGGTTAGCGATGGTAGCCATGAAAATTCTCCTTCGATTGTCGGGGACCATCCCCGATGGCGCCCACCAGAGGGTCCGGCTGCTGGCGTCACCGAGCGCAGCGCGCGAGGGCGAACCCCGCACGGGGTTGACGGCATGAGGCTGACGAGACCCGCAGACAGGCGCCAAGGAAGGGGTGGTTCACGCACGATCAGGAGCAGAGTCGGCAGCAAGCTCCCAGCGGAGGCCAGCGACTTCGGCACGCGCTTCAGTGGCCCCATGGACCAGGCTCATTCCCTTCACTCCAAGGCGCGAGCCTGCTCATCGCGGTCAGCCATGGGATCGACCGAGATGCACGCCAGACGAAACCTTCCAAGAGCGACGGCATGTTCAGATTCTGACGCATCATTGACTTTCGGGAGATTTATAATCATATCACCACCGTGAGAGGACGAGCCATGAACGTCAGCGAAGCCAAGGCGACCGACCGCAAGGATCTGACCGGTCCGGCACTCAGGACCTTTTTCCGCATTGCTGAAGCCTGGGGCCTCAAGGAGCAGGAACAGATGCGTCTGCTCGGGCTGGACAGTCGTTCGACCTATCAATCCTGGAAGCGGGGCGCGATTGCCGCTCTCCCGAAGGATGCGCTCGAGCGGATTTCCTATGTCATGGGGATCTACAAAGGGCTTCACATCCTTTTGCCCAAAACTGCCGACGAATGGGTCCGCAAGCCCAACAAGGCGCGGGTATTTGGCGGCGCTTCGGCGCTCGATCGCATGATGTCGGGCAATGTCGCAGACCTCTATGTCGTGCGGCAGTATGTCGATGGACAGCGCGGCTGATCCGTGAACATTCCTGTAACTCAGGTGCGGTGGCAGCCGTGCTACCGGATCATCCCGAGCCGTTTTCCCCCGATCGCGCTGTTTGAAGCGGTGGCCGATCCTGCCGATCTAGAGGCTGTTTTCCAGATCGAAGCGATGACCAACGACCGGCTTCGCGAGGAAGCGGGCGACCTCGCACTGGTGCCGCCTGAAGACCGCATATCCGGGCCGGGCACGTCCCCGATCATGGCGGCCTTTACCCATCTGAACCTTGAAGGCGACAGGTTCACCGATGGGAGCTACGGCGTGTTCTATGCCGGGCTCACACTCGCCACCGCGATTGCGGAAACGCGGCATCACAGGGCCAAATTCCTCGCGGCGACAGATGAACCCGCGCAGGAACTCGACATGCGCGTCTATGCCGTCGACCTTGACGCGCCGTTGCATGATATTCGCGGCGCCCGTGAGGCTCTGCCCGCGCTCTACCATCCCGATAGTTATGCTGTGTCTCAGGAGACGGCACGCCGCCTTCGGGACGAAGGCGCAAACGGTATCGTCTATGCGAGTGTCCGTGATGCAGGCGGCGAATGTGCAGCTGTATTTCGACCCCGGCTCCTGTCCAATTGCCGTCAGGAACGCCATCTCACCTATGTCTGGGACGGCAGCACCGTCAGCACCGTTTATGAAAAGCGTATGTTGGACGGTTGATATTTCGATGGACCCGAAGCGACCGCTCTCGCGCTCGGTCCGGGCCGGCAGCTCACGAATTGCGATAACTGGAAGCGGTCATTCGAGCGCAAAACCATCGACGGATGTCGACCCAGCTTAAGACGTTCCGACGCACAACCTGCTGCGTCAGATTAGGATAATACCAGCCATTCCAACCAGTTTAACCCGTCGACGGCTGCCGCTAACATAGCTGACCTTCGAAGGTCCAAATCGGCTCTTTAAAATCTGCCGCACGCCCAGGTCTCGAAGCAGGGAGAGCGCCCTGACGCAAATTGGTCGTGCCTTCTTAGGCGAACAGTTTAGACGATCGGGCCTCGTCAGTGCCGTTCTTTTTCTTGCTCGGGAGACGTCGAGTTCTGCTAAATCACCATGCGGCAACGAACAGGGAATGGCGGAAATGAAAGTTAGGCGACTGACGATCTCGAACTTTCGAGTGATCTGCCCCCTTCAGAGTGGTCCAGTTTCTATTTTAGAATTGGTCACGAAGGAGGAATGGAATGGCAAGGAAGCA
>VFQS010000626.1_pt1 | contig 37639 bp, 37 predicted proteins | sample 3512361 | NCBI WGS metagenome assembly VFQS01 (sample SAMN10412375, study PRJNA504923) | tailings metagenome | isolation source: Relicate 1 Philex TSF3 active mining | place: Philippines
TCTTGAATCCGAAATCGCCGAAAAAGGGAATCCCCTAAATGTCCACAGCCCTTAGTGGAACTGACCGAACCGGTCGCGCGCCGGGTCATGGCCGGGCAGCAGCGTGCCTCGCTTGCAGAAGCACTGGGTGATGCCTCGCTGCGCGGCACCGTGGTGGGACCGGGCGACATTCTGGATGTCGCCATCTGGGAAGCCCCGTCTGCCGCCCTGTTCGGGATCAGCGCCATCGACACGCGCCTCTCGTCCGGACTGCCTGCAGTAGCCAAGTCCGCCGACATCCCGCAGCAGATGGTTGATGGCGAAGGCCGGATCACCGTGCCGTTCATCGGGTCGATCAGCGTCATGGGGCGCACCCCGCGCGACGTCGCCCGCGAAATTGCCGCCCGCCTGTCCGGCAAGGCCAATGATCCGCAGGTCATTGTGCTGATTGCCGAAAACCAGGCCGCGCAAGTGACGGTGGTGGGCGACGTGATGAACAGCCGCCATGTGTCGCTGACCACCAAGGGTGAGCGACTGCTGGATGCGCTGGCCAGCGCTGGCGGCGTGCGCCAGCCGGTCGACAAGATGATGATCCAGATCACGCGCGGGGGCAAGGCGGCGACCCAGCCGCTCAGCGCCGTGCTCCGCGATCCCCTGCAAAACATCCGCCTTGGCGCAAACGATGTCGTGACCGCGCTGTATCAGCCCTACAGCTTCCAGGCTCTGGGTGCGTCCGGCATCAATGCGGAAGTCAACTTCGAGGCGACCGGGCTGACTCTGGCCCAGGCACTGGGACGGATCGGCGGGCTGCAGGATAACCGGGCCGACATCAAGGGCGTGTTCATTTTCCGCCTTGAAGATCCGGCCGTGCTGGATCCCGAACTGGCCGCATCCGCACCGACCACGCCGGATGGCAAGATTCCGGTGATCTATCGCGTCGACATGGCCAATCCCGCCACCTTCTTCGTAGCCCAGGGCTTCCCGATCCAAAACCGCGACGTGCTGTATGTGTCGAACGCACCGCTGGTCGACATCCAGAAGTTCGTCAACGTGGTTTCCTCGATGGCGTTCTCGGTGGTGAGTGTGGGCAACGCGGTTAACTGACGCACAGCCAGTTTGGTTCATTCTGGGTTTATCTTGCGTTCTTAATGCGGTTGGTGGAGACTACTGCACGGTTTGTCGCAAATGCAACAGCCTAGATAGAGTCGCCGCTTGGAACGCAGGCGACCGGATGTAAGGGGTCACTCTGCCTGTTGCGAAACAGTTGAAAGGGTCGCGCCTTGAATCACGTCAATGTCATTGCCGAACTCGAACCAGGCCAGATACTGGCGCGTGGGCGCGAGGTTATCCGGATCGAAGCCGAAGCACTTGGCCTGCTGGACGAAGTGCTGGATGATAACTTCATCAAGGCCTGCCAGCTGATCTTTGGCGCCAGCCGCCAGCTGGTCATCACCGGCATGGGCAAATCCGGCCATATCGGCCGCAAGGTTGCGGCCACTTTCGCGGCAACCGGCACTCCGGCGATCTTTGTTCATCCTGGCGAAGCCGCGCATGGCGACCTGGGCATGCTGGCGCAGGGCGACGTGCTGCTAGTGCTGTCCAATTCCGGCAACACCAGCGAATTGCGCGCGATCCTGCACTATGCCCGCAAGGGCGACATCCCGATCATCGGTGTTGCATCGCGAGGTAACTCGCTGGTCGGCGACATGGCGGACGTCACCCTGCTGCTGCCCAAGGTGCGCGAGGCTTGTGCGGTCAACGTGGCGCCGACCACGTCGACCACGCTGCAACTGGCGCTGGGCGATGCGCTGGCGATGGCCGTGATGGACATGCGCGGCGTTTCCAAGAACTGGTTGCGCGAAGTCCATCCTGCCGGATCCATCGGGCTGGCACTGACGCCAGTGGCGGACATCATGCACGGCGAGGAGCAGCTGCCGCTGGTTCGTGACTACGCCGGAATGCCCGAAGTGATTTCGGTGATGACGCGCGGCTGCTTTGGCCTCGCGGGGGTGGTGGACGAGACCGGCGCGTTGATCGGCATCATTACAGACGGCGATTTGCGCCGCAGTTTCAGTGTCCTGACCACGGCCTTTGCGCATGAAGTGATGACGCCTTCGCCCAAGGTGCTGCCCGCTGAAATGCCGGCGGGAGAAGCGCTGATGTTCCTGAACGACAACCAGATCACTGCCGCTTTCGTGGTGGAGGATGCCTCGATCAGCGCCCCGCACCCGCTGGGCATCATCCATATTCATGATCTGCTGCGCGTCGGCCTGAACTGACCCGCCGCGCCGATGTCCGAAGATTTCGCGATCCTGATCCCGGCGCGTTATGCGTCCGTCCGCTATCCGGGTAAGCCGCTGGCGCTGTTGCGCGGCGCGGATGGCACCGCGCGCAGCCTGATCCAGCGCAGCTGGGACGCCGCGCGCGCGATTGCCGGAACGGAGCGGGTCTGGGTGGCGACCGACGACGCACGGATTGCCGATGCTGTCCGCGACTTCGGCGGTCAGGTGGTAATGACACCCTCGTCCTGCCGCAACGGAACCGAGCGTTGCGCGGCAGCGCTTGAGGTGCTGGGTGATATCGCCCCCATCGTGGTCAATCTGCAGGGCGATGCGCCACTGACCCCTGGGTTCGTCGTGGCAGATCTGGTGGCCGCACTGGCCGCCGATCCCAACGCGGCAATGACGACGCCGGCAGTGCGTTGTTCCGCTTCGCTCTATCGCCATCTGGTGACCGATCAGGCGGCCGGACGGGTAGGCGGCACAACCGTGGTGTTCGGGCGCGATCGCCGCGCGCTCTACTTCTCCAAGCGGGTTATCCCGCACATCCCCGAATCCCGCGACGATGCACACACCCATGTGCATTTGCACCTTGGCGTCTATGCCTATCGCCCTTCGGCCCTGGCGGCCTATGTCGCCGCCCCGCCCGCCCCGCTTGAGGAACTGGAGGGGCTGGAACAACTGCGATTTCTCGATATGGGCCAGACAATCCGTATGGTAGCGTTCGATCCATTGCCATGGGACTGCATAGAACTGAACAATCCGCAGGACGTTCCCGCAATTGAGGCAATCCTGCGCGGGCGAGGACTGGACTGATAATGGCTCCAAGGGCGATTAGCCTGGTCAATGGCGTGACTTTCGCCAACGACCTCCCGTTCGTGCTGGTTGGCGGGATGAACGTGATCGAAGGGCGCGATATCCTGCTGGACGTTGCCGCGCACTTCGTGGAGGTGACCACGCGGCTGGGCATCCCGTTCGTGTTCAAGGCCAGCTTCGACAAGGCCAACCGGTCGTCGATCCATTCGTTCCGCGGCCCCGGCCTGGAGCAGGGGCTGGCCCTGCTGGCCGAGGTCAAGGCGCGTCACGACGTCGCGATCATCACCGACGTCCATGAACCGCACCAGGCCGCACCGGCTGCCGAAGTGGCGGACATCATCCAGTTGCCGGCTTTCCTGGCCCGGCAGACCGATCTCGTCGCCGCCATTGCCGCCACGGGCGCGGTGATCAATGTGAAAAAGCCGCAGTTTCTGGCTCCGCAGGAAATGCGCCACATCATCGCCAAGTGCGCCGAAGCCGGGAATGACCGGGTGCTGCTATGCGAGCGCGGATCCAGCTTCGGTTATAACAATCTGGTGGTCGACATGCTTGGCATCGACCTGATGAAACCTATGGCGCCGGTTATCTTTGACGTCACGCACGCCCTGCAGCGTCCTGGCGGCAGATCCGACAGTGCCGACGGGCGCGGGCCGCAAGCGGCAGCGCTGGCCCGCGCAGGGATGGCCGTGGGCATTGCCGGGCTGTTCCTGGAAGCCCATCCCGATCCTGCGCAAGCCCGCTGCGATGGTCCCTGCGCCTTGCCGCTGGCAGAGCTGGAGCCATTTCTGCGACAGGTTGCAGCCATTGATGCAGTGGTAAAGGGCTTTCCGGCACTGTGAGCGCCCTGCCACCATTCCTGCGCGTGCCACCTTTTCCCGGGCGGCGCGTGAACAGCCTGGCTCAGGCCGGCACCAGCCAGGCCGATCCGGCGGCGCTGGCGGCCGCGTTGCGACAGGCGCGAGTCGGTGGAATGTTCTGGGGGGCGCAGCCCACGCTGGCTCCGTGCGACGGCATCGTACTCGCCCCGGATTCCGCCAGTCAGCGAGCCGAAATGACCGCTGCGCTGGGCGGGCGGGCAGGATACGACCTGCCCAGCGGATGCGACCCCTGGTGGATTGCCGCCCACGCGGCCGAAGTCTGGGCTGGCGCAGACCAGGAACTGGCGCTGGTTGCGGCGCTGGTTGGCACACCGCTGCGGATCTTCGGCGCGGGCCGATTTGCTGGGTGTGAATGCGATGCAGCCGCCGTTGCCGCGCGCGTGGTGGGCGAATGGGCCTATCGCGATCCCTTTACCGGCGCGGACTGGAGCGGGTTCGACACCATTGCGCAACTGGGCGAGTGGCGCCGTCTGATCGATGCCAATCGCACCATTGCCGCAGTGTTCGGTGTCGCCCGGTGGAAGCGTGAGACGCTTGATGCACTGCTGTGGGATGGCGCGGGCCCGGTCCGTCATGCCGGCAAGGTCGCGGCCGCGCTGGGTCCGGCCGACCGGGTGGTGGCGTGGAAAACCCGCACCGCTCCCGCCGTCCTGGCCGCACTCGCCCGGCAGGAATGTGCCGTCGGCGAGTTGGAGGATGGCATGATCCGCTCGACCGGCCTTGGCGCGAACTGCGTGCCGCCGCTGTCGGCCATTGTCGATTTCACGGGCGTCTATTTCGATCCTTCCGGGCCAAGCGATCTCGAAACGCTGCTCGAAACCGCAGAGATTGCCCCGGAACTGTGCGCCCGCGCCGCCGCGCTGCGGGCCGACCTGGTGCGCGGGGCAGTCAGCAAATACGGCCAGGGCGGGGCGCCGGTCGCGCTGGGCGGCGATGGCCGTCGCCGGGTGCTGGTGACCGGACAGGTAGAGGACGACCGCTCGATCCAGAGCGGCGGGGGCGGGATGACGAACCTGGCCCTGCTGGCCCGCGCGCGCGAACTGGAACCCGATGCGTGGATCGTGTTCAAGCCCCATCCCGACGTCATGGCCGGTCACCGCAAGGGCCATGTCCCGCCGGGCGAGGCGCTGCGCCATGCTGACGAAGTCCTGCCGGATGCCCCGATTGTCTCGCTGATCGATTCGGTCGATGCGCTACACGTCATCACCTCGCTTGCCGGGTTCGAAGCCTTGCTGCGCGGCAAGCCGGTGACGACCCACGGGGTGCCGTTCTATGCCGGGTGGGGCCTGACCCGCGATCTGGCCGCAATCCCGCCACGCCGTACTCGCAGCCGCTCGCTGGACGAACTGGTCGCAGCCACATTGCTGCTCTACCCGCGTTACCTTGACCCCGTGACCCGACTGCCCTGCCCCGCCGAAGTGGTGGTGCAGCGCATGGCGCAGGGGCAGGCCCAGATCTCGTCGCCGCTGGTCACGCTGCGCCAGTGGCAAGGCCGCGCTCGCATGGCTCTGCGCCGTCTGCCGGGAGGATCGCGATGACTCCCGAAGGCAGCTGGCAGCGCCAGTTCCTGTTCCTGCAGGGCCCGCCGGGACCGTTTTTCCGCCAGTTGGCCGAGGCTCTGCGGGCTCACGGCGCGGGCACCCACCGGATCAACCTGTCTGGCGGGGACCGCTACGACTGGCCGGAGGGGGCGACGGACTATCGCGGCACCCTGTCCGCGTGGCCGCTCTATTTTGACCGATTCGTGCGCGCCCGGCGGATTACCGACGTCGTGCTGTTTGGCGATTGTCGCCCGATGCACCAGGCAGCGCTGCGCATGGCCCAATTGCGCGGGCTGCACATCCATGTCTTCGAGGAAGGCTATATCCGGCCCGACTGGATGACGCTGGAACGCGACGGGGTAAATGGCCATTCCCCGCTGGAGCGCGACCCCAAGGTCATCATGGCGTCAGCCCAGTGGTTGCCGCCCATCCCGCGCCTGCCCACCATTACGGCCGATTTCCGGCGCCGCGCCCGCGACAGTTACTGGCACTATCACCATGTCGTGACCGGGCGGCTGCGGTTTCCGTTCTATCGCAGCCATCGCCAGGGCTCGATCACGCTGGACGGGATCGGCTGGCTGCTGAAGTTCATGCGGGCCAAGCGGCGCGCCCGTCAGGCAGAGGAAACGCTGGCGGCGATCGCGGGTCGGCCGTTCTTCCTGTTTCCCCTGCAATTGACCGGCGACTATCAGATTCGCGCTCATTCGCCGTTCGGATCAATGCTGGTCGCGGTGGAATACGTGCTGGAGAGCTTCGCCCATTTCGCGCCTGCCGATGCAGTGCTGCTGGTCAAGGAGCATCCGCTGGACAGCGGATACCGCAACTGGCGCCGGACGCTGGAGAAGACAGCGCAGCGCCTGGGCGTGGCCGGCCGGGTCTATCACATCGACGGCGGCGACTTGCAGCAGCTGGCCGAGAGCGCGGTCGGCATGGTCTGCGTCAACAGCACGTCCGGCACACTGGCACTGGAGGCCGGACTGCCGGTGGTGGTGCTGGGCGATGCTGTCTACGATGTACGCGGGATCACCCACCAGAGCGGCCTTGACCAGTTCTGGACTGCCCCGGAAGTGCCCGACCAGGCACTCTACGACGCGTTCAAGCGCATGCTGCACGCCCGCTGCCTGGTGCGGGGCGGGCTGGCCAGCAAATCCGCGCTGGAGATTCTGGTCCGCACCAGCACCGAGCGGCTGCTGGCGGAAGTCGGCCCGAACCCGTGGACCGCGCGCAACGCCGCCTCGGCAGCACGCGGCGAACCCTTTCCGCAGCAGGAAACCTGACGGTTATGGACGACCGGCCCTTGCTGCTTGATGTCAGCCGGATGGTCTGGCGGGTCTGGTCCAGCCGGCTGCCGACCGGGATCGACCGCGTGTGCCTCGCCTATCTCGAACGATTTGCGGACCGGGCCCTGGCCGTGGTACAGCGCGGCGAGTTCCGCATGGTCCTGTCAGCGACGCAGAGCGATGCGCTGTTTGCGTTGCTGCGTGAGGGTGGACGGGGCTTTCGCCCGCGGCTGGTGGCGCTGCTGGGGCAGGCCATCCTGCGGCGGGAGCGGGTCGCCATGGCAGGCAAGCTTTACCTCAACATCGGCCATACCGGGCTCGATGCCCCCGGTTTGCCCGCCTGGCTGGCACGGCGCCGGTTGCGTCCCGTCTTTCTGATCCACGACCTGATCCCGATCACGCATCCGGAATTCTGCCGCGATGGCGAAGACCTGCGCCACAAGGCCCGGATGCGCCATGCGCTATCAAGCGCTCATGGCATCATTGCCAATTCCCGAGCCACGCTGGACGCGCTGACCGCCTTCGCCGCCAGCGACGGCCTGTCCATGCCGGAAAGCATGGTCGCCTGGCTTGGCGCGGACGAGCAGGTTGATCCGGTTCCGCTGCCCCCGCCAGCGCGGCCCAGCTTTGTCACCATCGGCACGATCGAGGCGCGCAAGAACCACTTGCTGCTGCTGCACATCTGGGAACGGCTGGCCGCCCGGATGGGACCGAACACGCCGGAACTGATCCTGGTGGGACAGCGCGGATGGGAAGCGGATGACGTCTTTGCCCTGCTGGACCGGTCACCCCGTCTGAAAGGGCATGTGCGCGAGCTGGGCCGGTGCGACGATGCCACAATGCTCGCCACGATCGATCAGGCCCGCGCGGTACTTTTGCCCAGCTTTATCGAGGGCTTCGGCATCCCGCTGGTCGAGGCACTGCAGCGCGGCACTCCGGTGATTGCCAGCGACCTGCCGGTATTCCACGAAATCGCGGGAGAAATTCCGCTCTATCTCGATCCGCTGGATGGCCAGCGCTGGGAAACGGCGATCTGCGATTTCCTGACCGACAGCTCCGAACGCCAGCGGCAGCTGGCCGCAATCCCGGACTTCCGCCCGCACAGCTGGGAGGATCACTTCAACCGGGTAGAAGTCTGGCTGTCCGAGCTGTAACCCGAGATCAGTTCTCCGGCGGGATATCTGCGCCGGATTCAGCAGCTTCCTGCGCCTTGCGACGCTTCAGCACTTCTTCTTCCAGCACTTCGACGCGGGCCTGGGTTTCGACGGCATCCTTGTCGATGGTCGACAGGCGCTTTTCGCGCTCGGCGGCAATCAGCTCGCTGAAGCCCACTTCGGGCGCGGTCTTCTTTTCGGCATAGGCCGCGTCGATCAGCTTGCCGGAACAACCGGTCCAGCCACCCGCACCCACCGGCGAGCAGCTCATCGTGCCGCTCCGACCAACCGTTTCATAGGCCAGCACTTTCTGGGTCCAGGCCTCGTTCGAAGGCGCGGACGACTGGCGCAGGATTTCAGGAATGCGGAACCGTTCCGCCTCTTCCTTGCGGGCGCAGACCGTGATCGTATCATCGGGCGAGGTCGGGCAGGGATCATCGCCATAGATGATCAGCTGATTGACCTTGGGCTCTGGCGCGGATTGCGCGGCGGCCGGTGCCGATATAGCCAATCCGGCGCTGAGTGCGGCGGCGGCAAGGATCATCGAACGCATCGGCATACTCCTGAAATATCCGGCACCATTGGCACCATTCGCGCTGAATGCCAGCTTAAGCCGACCCGCGCCTTGCGACCAATCAAAACCCTGCGCGCAAATGTGGGCGCTCAAATCCGTTCGGCCAGCTTGATCGCCACCCGGCAACCCAGCCGGATCGCGCCCGACAGCAGCGGATAGGCCACCGCCTGTTCCGCCCCGTGCGCCAGCGCGGTTTCGCGGTGGTCGCGCTCATCGGCGCGGAACTGTTCGATCATGCCGACCAGTTCCGGATCGGACGTGCCCAGTTCTTCCAGCTGCTCGGTATAGTGCCGGTCGATCTCTTCCTCGACCGCAGCCGTGCAGGCCATCGCCGCTTTCGGCCCGATCAGCGCCGTCGCCGCACCCAGCGCAAACCCGGCGACATGCCAGAATGGTTGCAGGACCGTCGGGCGCACCCCGCGCTCGGCCAGCAGGGCATCGAACTTCGCGCGATGCTCCGCCTCTTGCGCGGCCATGTGGACGATCTCGCCCGACAGCGGGCTGCGGTCGCCCATTACCGCCAGTTGTCCGGCGTAGATCCGGGTCGCGCCATATTCGCCGGCCTGATCGACCCGCAGCATCCGGGCGGATTGTGATGGCGTCATGCCGGTTCTCCCGAACGGCGCAGCAGCGCAAAGATACCCAGCGCAGCCGACGTGGAAATGAGGAAGTTGTAGCCCGCAAGGCTGATCCCGAACAGTGACCAGGGCGCGACGTCACACCGCACGATCGGGGCGTTCATGATCGCATCGAGCGCGCTGCCGCCACCAGCCGCCAGATCGGTGCTGCACGCGGTCAACCCTTCCCACCAGCCATATTCGACCCCGGCATGAAAGCCGCCGATCAGCCCGCTAACCAGCACGGCCAGCGCCGCCAGCCAGACCAGTGCCCGCGCCGGACGGACAAACGCCAGTCCGGCCAACGCCAGCGCCGCGAAATGCGGATAACGCTGCCACCAGCACATTTCGCAGGGATAGAGTCCAAAGCCGTACTGGCTGAGATAAGCACCACCCAGCAACCCGGCAGGCACGGCCAGAGCCAGCAGGCGGGCGCGATGTTCAGCAGCAGTCATGGTCACTTGCCCTTGATCGCCAGCGCCGTGCCGCTGGTCCGGCGCAACGTTTCCAGCGCATAGTGCAGCTGGAAGTCGCTGATGCCCTTGGCCTTGAGCTCTTCCGCCGTCAGCTTGAAGCGCGGATCGTCCTGCTTGTCAGCCTCCAGCTGCTTGTCATCGATGCCCACTTCGTTGACGAGATGGCGGCGCAGGTCGCTTTCGCGCAGCACCATCTGCGAGCGGCGACGCGCATCGGGGTCGGACAGCTGCGGCACGCGAATGTCGGGCTCGATCCCGCCTTCCTGCACTGAGCGGCCCGATGGCGTGTAATAGCGCGCCGTGGTCAGCTTCACCGCCTGGGTGCGCTGGTTGTTAAGGTAGAACACCGATTGCACGCTGCCCTTGCCGAACGAGCGCTCACCCATCACCAGTGCGCGGCGATGGTCCTGCAGCGCTCCGGCCACGATTTCCGAGGCAGAGGCAGAGCCTTCGTCGATCAGCACCACGATCGGCAACCCACGGGCCGAATCGCCCTTGAACGTGGTCGCTACAGCGGGCGGAAGCTCCGGATAATTTTCCATGTCATCGGCGCGGAAATACATGTCCTCGCCCTTGTTGCGCCCACGCTGCGAGACGATGTCGCCGCTGGACAGGAACAGGTCGGACAGCGCCACCGCCTCTTCCAGCGAACCGCCGGGATTCGATCGCAGATCCAGCACCAGCCCGTTCAGCCGTCCACCGCTTTCGCGGCGCATCGCGGCGATGCCGGTGCGGACGTAGTTGCCAACGTCGCGGGAGAATTCGTTGATGCTGATGACACCAATGTTGCCTTCCAGCTTCCAGGTCACCGGCTCCAGCAGGATTTCCTTGCGCGTCACGGTCACATCGAACGGTTCATCGCGGCCCGGGCGGAATACCGTCAGGCGGATCTGGGTGCCCGCCTCGCCGCGCATCTGGGCCACCGCCTCATCCAGCGGGACGCCGTAGATCAGCTTGCCATCCAGGTGGGTGATATAGTCCCCCGGCTTCACCCCGGCTTCGGCTGCCGGGCTGCCCCGCAGCGGCGCGATGACCTTGACCGTTTCCTGTTCCTGGACGACGCTGAGCCCCAGCCCGGCATACTTGCCATCGATCAGCGTGTTGACCCGCTGCACCGAACTGCCGTCGAGATAGCCGGAATGCGGGTCCAGCGCGGCCAGCATGCCATCCAGCGCACCGTCGATCAGCTTCGCATCGTCGACCTGCTCGACATACTGCGCCTTGACCAGCTGGTAGACGGTGAACAGCCTGCCGAACTGCGGCGCGGACCGGCCATCGACCGCGGCAAGGCCTGCCGTGGTTGCCGGCAGCAGGGCCACGGCGCTTACCAGCAGGGCCGCGCGGGTCAGGGATGCAAGTTTCATTGGCCAGAATTGCCTTTCACACGAATTGCGCGCGAATCTATCGCGCCTGACACGTTAACGCCAGATGGCCCGAAGCCCGGTTCAGGGTCCGCTCCGCACGAAATCGAGCGGATTGACCGGTTCGCCCTGCCGCCGCAGCTCCAGCGTCAGCACCGGGCGGCCCGGCCCCATCACGCCCAGTGGCGAACCGCTGACCAGTTGCCGCCCGACGCTGGTATCCAGTGCCGCGAGCCCGGTGACCAGCGAGGTCCAGCCGCCCGGATGCTCGATGATGACAATACTGCCATAGCCCTGGAACGGCCCGGCAAAGGCCACCCGGCCCGCTGCCGGGGTGACGACTTGCGCCCCGCCCCGCGCGGCGATGGAAATCCCGCGCGAGCGCGGCTGTCCGGGCACGCTCGCGCCGAAACCGGCCACCAGTCGTCCGGCCAGCGGCAGGATATATCCGGGCGGCGGCGCGACCTGCGGTTCGGCCATCGCCCCCGCATCGCCGCGCACTTGCGCCGATTGCGGCTGCAAGGGCCGAAGCACCGGTCCCGGCAGGGCGGCCAGTTCGCTACGCAAGTTGCCAGCCTTGTCGAGTTCGCGCGCCAGCGTCGACAGGTCGCGGGCCTGCTCCGCCAGCGCCAGCGCGCGTTCTGCCTCGCGGTCGGCGCTGTTGCTGGCCTGGCGTGAGGCAAGCCGCTGCTGCGATTCAAGCGCGGCAAGCGCCTGGCGGCGCTGCGCCAGTTCGCCCTGGCCGGCCCGCAAGGCTGCCGTGGCCGCCTGGGCCTGACGCTGCAAGGCGCGGCCCCGTTCGATCTCGGCACGCAGGCTGGCGGTCCGGCGCTCCACTTCGGGCAACATCGTTTCCAGCACGGCGCGCAAATACACCGCTTCACGCAGCGAACCGGGGCGCAGCAGCGAGAAGGCGGCCGGACGCCGCGACAAGCGCTGAAGGGCGGCGGTCAGTTGCACCACCGGGCGTTGCCGCTCCGCCAGCCGGGCGCGCAGTTGCACGCGCTGGCGATCGATCAGGCGGATGCGGGCCTCGTTCTCGGCAATTTTCGCTTCGGATTGCTGGATGCGCGCGGCAACGGCGGCCGCTTCCTGCGCGGTCTTGTCGGCGGCGGCGACCGCGCTGGCGGCATTCGCTTCCAGCGCCTCCGCGCGGCGGCGTGCCTGTTCGCCCTGGGCCTGCGCTTCGGCCAGCAACTTGCGCGAATCCTCGGCCGTCTCGACCGGCACTTGCACTTGCGCCGTGGCCGCGCCGACCAGCAGGACAGCAGCCAGCGGCAACAGACGGTAGGAGCGCAGCGCGATCATGACGGCGCGCTTATCCCGAACGGTGATAGGGATGGCCAGCCAAAATGCTGGTTGCGCGCCATAATTGTTCCGCCGCCATCGCGCGTGCCAGCATATGCGGCCAGGTCATCGCCCCGAATGCGATCAGCAGGTCGGCCTTGGCCCGCCCGGCTTCGCCATGACCATCGGCAGCCCCGATCAGGAACCGCGTTTCACGCACGCCCTCGTCGCGCCACTTGCCCAGCAGGGCGGCGAACTCCTCTGACGACATCTGCTTGCCGCGCTCGTCCAGCAGGACATCGCGCGACGGGGTGAGCGGAGCGGGGATCGTGCCGCCCACATCAGGCAACTCGGTGAGCTTGAAGGGCCATGCGATCCGCTTGACGTAGCGATCGACCAGCTCCGCCTCGGGCGACCGCCCGATCTTGCCGCGGGCAATGATGTGCAGGCGCATGCTATTCGCCGTGGTCGCCACAAGCTGCGCTTGTGGCTGGCGCGGCACCGGCCCGCTCCCCCGCCCGGCCACCCACGGAAGTATATCCTGGATGGGTGGCCGGGCGGGGGAGCGGGCCGGTGCCGCGCGAGGTCATGCCAAGAGCATGACCGGACCACGCAGCTGAAATCACGCGTTTCCGCTGTCGCCGAAGGCCCACATCCGTTCCAGGTTATAGAACGTGCGCACTTCCGGGCGGAACAGGTGGACGACGACATCGCCCGCATCGACCAGCACCCAGTCGGCAGCAGGCAGGCCTTCGATCCGGACATGGCCAAAGCCGCCCTGCTTGATCCGCTCCGCCAGTTTCTGCGCCATCGAGGCGACCTGGCGGGTGGAGCGGCCGGACGCGATCACCATGTGATCCGCGACCGAGCTTTTGCCTTCGAGCGGAATGGAAACCAGCTCTTGCGCCTGATCATCGTCAAGCGACTTCAGGACGAGTTCGTGAAGCGAACCCGGCTCGGACGGGGGGAGCGGGGCGGGGGCACCGGCAGTGGCCGGGGAAGGTTGGGCAGGCGTCATGTAAACCGGAACGGCTCCTGTAAGCGGGCGATGCGGAAAGCGCTGGGCATCATTGCCCGGCTTTCGTGATGCTGTGGGGATGAACGGGATGGTGCGTCAGGGGATCACGCTGTGGGCGGCCGTCATAACGGCTGGCCCAGTCAGGATCGGCGCGGCGAATGGCCGTGGCCGAGCGCGGATCGGGATCAAAACGCAAAGGTATCAGCGCAGGGGCGCTCCATCCTCTCCGGGTTTTCAGACTGGCGGCGGTCCGCCGGAATCGGCCGAGCCAGGCCATCGCGGGGCTCGCGACAGCGGCGCCATCATAGCCCGGCCGGGCAATAACCGCAATCGGCATGGTGCGGGCGATCCCGCGCCAGTCCCGCCACTGGCTGAACTGGGCCAGATTGTCGGCCCCCATCAGCCAGATGAACCGGCATTTGGGATAGCGCCGGGTGAGGGCGCGCAGGGTATCGATGGTATAGCGGGTGCCAAGCTCCCGCTCGATCGCGGTGGCATGGATCGGGGCCCGGCGCGACTGGCTGCGGGCAGCAGCGAGCCGAGCATGAAGCGGTGCCATTCCCGCCTTTGGTTTCAAGGGGTTACCGGGTGAAACCAGCCACCACACCTCGTCCAGTCCCAGCGCTTCGCGGGCGAACAGCGTGATCCGGCGATGCCCGCCGTGAGCGGGGTTGAAGCTGCCGCCAAGAAGGCCGATCCGCTTCAGGACGCGCCTCTCAGGGGCGGACCTGGCCGGTGCCGCGCACCTGCCATTTATAGGTCGTCAGCCCTTCCAGCGCGACCGGCCCGCGCGCGTGCAAACGCCCGGTGGCAATACCGATTTCGGCGCCCAGACCAAACTCGCCGCCATCGGCAAACTGGGTCGAGGCGTTGACCATGACGATGGCGGAATCGACCTCGGCCAGGAACTGCTCGGCGACCGATTCGTCCTCGGTCACGATGGCATCGGTATGGTGCGAGGAATGCCGCTCGATGTGGGCCAGCGCGGCACCAAGGCCGTCCACCACCGCCACCGAGAGGATCGCATCGAGGTATTCGGTGTCCCAATCCTCGGCCGAGGCCGGGCTGATCCGGGGATCGAGCGCCCTGGCCCGCGCATCGCCCCGCAATTCGCACCCGCCATCAAGCAGATCGGCCACCACGGCTTGCGCGTCGGGGAAGGTCGAATCGATCAGCAGCGTTTCCATCGCCCCGCAGATGCCGGTGCGGCGCAGCTTGGCATTGCGGGCGATCGCGCGGGCCTTGGCCGGGTCGGCGGCGGCGTGGATGAAGGTGTGGCAGATGCCGTCGAGGTGGGCGAGCACGGGCACGCGGGCATCGGCCTGAACACGGGCCACCAGGCTCTTGCCGCCGCGCGGGATGATCATGTCGATCAGGCCGGCGGCGGTCAGCATCGCACCCACGGCAGCGCGGTCTTGCGTGGGCATCAGTTGCACGGCGGCTTCCGGCACTCCGGCGCTGACCAGGCCCTGCACCAGCGCGGCGTGGATCGCGCGGTTGGAATGGACCGCCTCGCTCCCGCCGCGCAGCAGCACGGCGTTGCCCGAGCGGACACAGAGCGCGGCGGCATCGGCGGTGACGTTGGGCCGGCTTTCATAGATGATCCCGATCAGCCCGACCGGCACCCGCACCCGGCTGAGTTCCAGCCCGTTGGGCCGCACCGAGCGGTCGATCACCTGCCCGACCGGATCGGGCAGGTCCGCGACGGCGTCGACCGCGTCGGCAATGCCCGCCAGCCGCGCGGAATCCAGCCGCAGCCGGTCCAGCATCGCGCCGGTCAGCCCGCGCGCTTCGCCCGCCGCCATGTCTTGCGCATTGGCGGCGAGGATCGTGCTTTCAGCCGCGCGCAAGGCGGCAGCAGCGGCGTGGAGCGCGGCGGCCTTGGCCGGCGCATCCATGCGCGCCAGCACGCGCTGGGCAGCGCGGCCGACCCCGGCAAGACGGGCAACGAGCGCCTCGGGCGCTTCGACGGCAGGGGCAAGGTCAGTGGTCATCAGGTCCGCGCGCCTAGCACTTCCGCCCGGTGCTGTCACCGCCGGTGCCGATTCGCTGCAATCGGTTGCAAGTAACTTAGGGGCGAATTCGTAGGGGCCGCAAACGACTCGTCGCGCGAGTCCGTCGATTCAGCGACTCCGCCGGTTAATGGATTCGCCTCGTGCCGATGCGCCTGCTAGCGCGCGCCCAACTTGAAATCAGGCTTCCGGGGTCGTCTTGCAAAAATTGAGCGTTGGCGGTTTCGGGGATCGCCTGCGGACATGGTTTCCCGATCGCGAATTCTTCATGCGGTCGCAGGGGCAGGTTCGTTTCATCAAGGTTTCATCGCGGATCCAGATGATCGGCGCGGGCGTTACCGCGGCGCTGCTGCTGGTGTGGGTGCTGTCGATGGCCGGCATGGCGGTATCCCAATACCTCGCCGCGCGCGACCGGCTGTCGCTGCTCAACCGCGAAGCGCAAGTCGCCACCGCCGAAAGCCGGGTGTCCGAATACCGCGACGACATCAAGGGCGTCGCCACCGACCTCGAAAAGCGCCAGGAATTCCTGGAAAAGATGGCCGAGGCGCATCTGGGCGACCTGCCGGAAGAGAAGAAGGCGGGCGAAACCGTCTCCGATTCCTCCGGCGAAGCGGCCAAGACCGTGAACAAGGTCAGCGCGCTGATCCCCGAAGCCGCCGCGCTCGCCCGGATCGAGGCCCGCCAGCTGGCCTTCGTCGAAAAGCTGACCCGCGCGGCGGACCGCCGCGCCGCCGACGCCGAAAGCAAGATCAAGCGCCTCGGCCTCAATCCCCGCACCATGCTCGCCTCGCTCGACGATCGCAGCGCAATGGGCGGTCCCTTCATCGCGCTGGCCACGGCGCGTGGGGGGCGGATCGACCCGCGCTTTGAACGGCTCGGCGTCAGCCTGGCGCGGATGGATGCGCTGGAACGCGGCCTTGCCGGGATTCCCCAGGTCCTGCCCGCCAGCCTCGAATTCGTCTCGTCGGGCTTCGGCTACCGCGCCGACCCGTTCAATGGCGGCGCGGCGTTCCATGCCGGACTGGATTTCAAGGGCCCGATCGGCGCGCCGATCTATGCCGCCGCGCAAGGCACCGTCAGCTTCGTCGGGGTGAAGGCCGGATACGGCAACTGCGTGGAAATCGACCATGGCAACGGGCTGATGACGCGCTATGCCCACATGTCGCGCTTTGCCACCCGGGTCGGCCAGCCGGTGGCCGCCGGGGCCGTGATCGGCGCGATTGGCAACACCGGGCGGTCCACCGGGCCGCACCTCCATTTCGAAGTGCGGATGCACGACCGTCCGCTCAACCCGCGTCCATTTCTAGAGGCTGCTGCCCATGTTTTCCAAGAACCGCGCAGCCGCGCACCCAACGGGAAGTAACACCGTGGCAGGATCGACCTTCTCCGTTTTCGGCGCCGACACCCGCATCAAGGGCGACGTCACCGCCTCGGCCGACCTCCACGTCGATGGCCGGATCGAAGGTGACGTGACCTGCACCGCGCTGGTGCAGGGCGAAGCCAGCGAAATCATCGGCGCGGTCAAGGCCGAAACGGCCCGCCTGTCGGGCGTGATCCGCGGCACGATCAGCGTGCGCGACCTGGTGGTCCTCAAATCCGCCCGCATCCACGGCGACGTCCACTACGATTCGCTGACCATCGAACAAGGCGCCCAGGTCGAAGGCCGCTTCGCCCCGCGCGGCGCGAACGAACCGAGCGTGGCGGCTGGGGTCGAGGCGCTGCTGGCAGCGGCGGTCTAAGGCAACTCCGCCTTCGTCATCCCGGACTTGATCCGGAATCCCGCTTGGCTTGTCCGGCGGTCGCGCAAACCATAGCAATCCAGAAGGTCGCTGGCCCCCGGGTTAGGCCAGGGGTGACGTCCGATCAGGACGGCGGGCCTATCCTTCCGCCGCCACCTCGGCTCTTAACGCCTTGCGGTCCAGCTTGCCGATCATCGTCTTGGGCATGGTTTCCCGCACCACCACGGCGTCGACGCGCTCGTGCTTGCCGATGCGGGCGTTGATCCAGTCGCGCAGGGCTTCGCCGGTTTCGGCCGCGCCGTCGTTCAGGGTGACGTAGGCGCGGGGGACTTCGCCGAGGCGGGGTTCGGGGACGCCGATGACCAGCACTTCCTTGACCGCCGGGTGTTCCAGCACCACGGCTTCGACCTGGCTGGGGAACACCTTGAACCCGCCCACCGCGATCATGTCCTTGATGCGGTCGACGATGCGGACATAGCCCTGATCGTCCAGCACCGCGACGTCACCGGTGCGCAGCCACTGGCCATCGGCGCGCTCCGCAAAGGCGGCGGCAGCGGCTTCGGGGCGGCGCCAGTAGCCGCGCATGACTTGCGGGCCCTGGATGGCGAGTTCACCCGGCTGCCCGGCGGGGGCATCGCGGGTGGGGTCTTCCTTGTCGAGCAGGCGAATGCGGGTGGCGGGGATCGGCTGGCCGATGGTGCCCACGCGGTCTTCACCCTCATAGGGATTGGTGGAGGCAACGCCGGCGGTTTCGGTGAGGCCGTACCCTTCGACCAGCCGCGCATCGGTGGCGGCCTCGAACTTTTCCTTCAGCGGCCCGGCCAGCGGCGCGCCGCCGGAAATGCAGACCCGCAGCGAGGAGAAATCGGTCCTGGCCAGCGCGGGATGATCGAGCAGCGCCTGATACATCGTCGGCACGCCGGGCATCGCGGTGGCGCGCACCCGTTGCAGCGTCTTGAGCGCCTGCCCCGCATCAAAGCGCGGCAGCATGGCAATGCACCCGCCGTTCACCACCGTGCGGTTCAGCACGCAGATATTGGCGAAGACGTGGAACAGCGGCAGCACGCCCATGATCACGTCGCGTTCGCCCGCGCGGGGATCGATCGCCTCGACCTGGCGGGTGTTGGCGGAGATGTTCTGGTGGGTCAGCATCGCGCCCTTGGGCGTGCCGGTGGTGCCGCCTGTGTATTGCAGCAGGGCCAGATCCTCCAGCGGATCGAGCAGGACGGGCGCGGGATCGGTCCGGGCCAGCGCGTCCTCCCACCGGATCACGTCCGGGCGGGCGGGAATGCGGGTCAGCGACTTGCGCCCCAGTAGCCGCAGCGCCAGCCCCTTGGCCAGCGGCAACATCGCCGCGAGCGAGCCGACCACCAGCCGTTCCAGCCCGGAAGTCTTGAGCACTTCCAGCGCGGTGGGCAGCAGCGCGGCCGAATCGATCGTCACCAGCAGCCGCGTGCCCGAATCCTCCACTTGCGCAGCCAGCTCCTGCGCGGTGTAGAGCGGGCTGAAATTGACCACGGTCGCCCCGGCCAGCATCGCCCCGTAATAGGCCGAGACATAGATCGGGACATTGGGGAGGTAGAGCCCGATCCGGTCGCCCTTGGTCACGCCCAGCCGCTGCAGCCCGGCGGCAAAGGCGCGGGCCTCTGCATGCAGCGCGGCATAAGTGAAGGCGCGGCCCATGAAGTCCACCAGCGGCCGCTCGGCAAAGCGGGCGGCGCTCTGGGCGAACATCTCTGGCAGGGTCAGTGGCGGAAAGTCCATGTCCCACGCGCAAGGGTGGGCATAGTGGGCTTGCCAAGGGGTCGGTGCGGGATCGGTTTCGGTCATCGTGGCAACTTGGCCCCTCCCACCGGGAAGGGCAAGTTGCCACGATGGCCTAAACCGGCAAGCTTACTGGCCTTCGGCGGCCTCGGCAGCGCGCTTGGCTTCGAGCCAGGCGGCGGCTTCGGCTTCCTGCGCGGCTTCGCTGGCAGCGCGCGAGGCGGCTTCGCGTTCGGCGCGCAGTTCCTCGATCAGCGAGGCGCGATCATCGCCCAGCCGTTCATCGTCACCGGCGGCATCTTCCAGCCCGGCCTTCTTCGCCGCCTTGGCAACGATGGCGTCCAGCTCGCGCTGGCTGCACAGGCCCAGCGTGACCGGGTCCTTCGGCTGGATATTGCCGATGTTCCAGTGGCTGCGATCGCGAATCGCGGCGATGGTGTTGCGGGTGGTGCCGATCAGCTTGCCGATCTGCGCGTCCGAGATTTCGGGGTGGTGGCGCAGGATCCACGCGATGCCATCGGGCTTGTCCTGGCGCTTCGACACCGGGGTATAGCGCGGGCCCTTGGTGCGGCTGACGGTGACCGGCGCCTTCTGCATCTTCAGGGCATAGTTGGCGTCGGCCTGGCCCTTTTCGATTTCGGCCATGGTCAGTTCGCCCGCGCGCACCGGATCGCGTCCGGTGTACTTCGACGAGGCCAGATCATCGGCCATCGCCTGGACTTCCAGGATGTGCAGACCGCAGAATTCGGCGATCTGTTCAAAGGTCAGCGCGGTGTTGTCGACCAGCCACGAAGCGGTGGCGTGCGGCATCAACGGGGTCGGCTGGGACACGGGTATTCTCCGTTCAAAATAGAAGGGCCGCCCCTCGCGGAGCGGCCGTTTGGGCAGGCGTCTAGGCGGATTCGCCCCGAAGGGCAAGGGTTTCTAGGGCCGCCAGCGACTCAACCAACCGCCAGCACGATCTTGCCGATGTGGCTGCCCGCCTCCATCCGCGCATGGGCGGCCGACGCCTCGGCCAGCGGAAACGCGCGGTCCATCACCGGGCGCAGTTGCCCGCTTTCCACCAGCGGCCAGGCCATGCGCGCGATTTCCTGCGCCAGCAGCGCCTTGAACTGGTTGGAGCGCGGGCGCAGCGTCGATCCGGTCAGGCACAGGCGGCGGCGCATGACTTCGGCCATGTTGAGCTCGGCCCGCACCCCGCCCTGCACCGCGATGGTCACATGGCGGCCATCATCGGCGAGGCATTTGAGGTTGCGCATCACGTAATCGCCCGCAACCATGTCGAGCACGAGGTGCACCCCCTGCCCATCCGTGATCCGCGCCACTTCGGTGACGAAATCCTGCGCCTTGTAGTCAATCGCGTGGTCCGCGCCGATCTTCAGCGCCTGGGCGCACTTGTCCGCCCCGCCACAGGTGACGATCACGGTGAGGCCGAACAGCTTGCCCAGCATGATGGCCATGCTGCCAATCCCGCTGGTGCCACCGTGGACCAGGATCGTCTCTCCCTCTTTCGCCCAACCGCGTTCGAACACGTTGTGCCACACGGTGAACAGCGTTTCGGGCAGCGCGGCGGCCTGATCCAGCGGCAGGTCCGCCGGCACCGGCAGGCAGTGGTCCGCCACGGCCAGGCAATATTCGGCATAGCCCCCGCCGGATACCAGCGCGCAGACCTGCTGGCCCAGCAGCGCCGGTTCCACGCCCTCTCCCAGCGCCACGACCGCGCCCGCGATTTCCAGCCCCGGGATCGGCGAAGCGCCCGGCGGCGGCGGATAGAAACCCTGGCGCTGGATCACGTCGGGCCGGTTCACCCCGGCAAAGGCGACCCGCACCAGCACCTCGCCCGGCCCCGGCACGGGCACCGGCGCATCGGCCAGCCGCAGCACTTCCGGGCCGCCGGGAGCGTCAAAACCCGCGACCTTCATGGAATCGGGAAGTAAACCAGTCATTTGCACAGCCCCGTTGCCCAAAAAGCACGCCTGCCTTCCCCTATCCTTTGGCCGTGTTGACAGCAAGCGCCGCAGCGGTGATTCTGCCATGCATGGACGACGATGATCGCCCCCGCCCGCGCGGCGATGCCGCCAGCGCCCTGGCTCGCGAGAGCCTCGACAGCTATTCGCAGGACGAGTTGGCTGAGCGCGTCGCCTTGCTGGAAGCGGAAATCGCCCGCGTGAAAGCGCATCGCGACAAGGCAGCCGCGCACCGCGCCGCCGCCGATGCGCTGTTCGGCGGGCCAAAACGATGAGCGCCCCTACCGGTTTTGCGCGGGCGCGCCATATAGGTTCGGTTAATCCCGACCGTTCATACTCCCTTCGTTCATCCTTCCCCCGGCCCTCCTCCCCCTCCCGCGTGAAAGCCCGCTAGATGCCAAGTTTCGCCCAAAGCCTTGAAAAGACGCTACATTCCGCGCTCGCCAACGCTTCGGAACGCAGCCACGAGTATGCCACGCTGGAGCATCTGCTGCTGGCGCTGATCGACGATGCCGACGCGGCGCAAGTGATGCAGGCCTGCGGAGTGGACCTGGGCGAGCTGGGCGACGTGGTGCGCCAGTACCTCGATCAGGAATACCAGTCGCTCAAGACCGAGGAAAAGGGCGATCCCGCCCCCACGGCAGGGTTCCAGCGGGTCATCCAGCGCGCGATCCTGCACGTGCAGTCGTCGGGCAAGGATACCGTCACCGGGGCCAACGTGCTGGTCGCGCTGTTTTCCGAGCGCGATTCCTATGCCGTCTATTTCCTGCAGCAACAGGACATGAGCCGGCTCGATGCCGTCAGCTATATCAGCCACGGCATCGGCAAGGGCGGCAAGAGGATCGAGGATCGCAGCCCCAAGGGCGCCGAAACCGAACAGTCCGCCACTGAGGAAAAGGCCGCCACCAAGGACGGCAAGAAGGAAACCGCGCTCGACCAGTTCTGCGTCAACCTGAATGAAAAGGCGCTGGCGGGCAAAGTCGATCCGCTGATCGGACGCGGGCCGGAAGTGGACCGCACGATCCAGATCCTGTGCCGCCGCAGCAAGAACAACCCGCTCTATGTCGGCGATCCCGGCGTCGGCAAAACCGCGATTGCGGAAGGCCTCGCGCGCAAGATCGTCGAGGGCGAAGTGCCCGAAGTCCTGTCCGAAGCGGTGATCTATTCGCTCGACATGGGCGCGCTACTGGCTGGCACCCGCTATCGCGGCGATTTCGAGGAGCGGCTGAAGCAGGTCGTCAACGAACTTGAAAAGATGCCGCACGCGGTGCTGTTCATCGATGAAATCCACACCGTGATCGGTGCCGGGGCGACCAGCGGCGGGGCGATGGATGCCTCCAACCTGCTGAAGCCCGCGCTGTCGGGCGGGACGATCCGCTGTATCGGGTCGACCACTTACAAGGAATTCCGCAACCACTTCGAAAAGGACCGCGCGCTGCTGCGCCGGTTCCAGAAGATCGACGTGAACGAGCCGACCATCGAGGACACGATCAAGATCCTCAAAGGTCTGCGCACCGCGTTCGAGGAGCACCACAAGGTCAAGTACACCCCCGACGCGATCAAGACCGCGGTCGAGCTGTCGGCGCGCTACATCAACGACCGCAAGCTGCCCGACAAGGCGATCGACGTGATCGACGAATGCGGCGCGATGCAGATGCTGGTGCCGCCGTCAAAGCGCAAGAAGACCATCACCGCGCGCGAGATCGAAGCCGTGATCGCGACGATGGCCCGGATCCCGCCCAAGTCCGTCTCGTCGGACGACCGCACCGCGCTGGAACATCTGGAGCGCGATCTGAAGCGCGTGGTGTTCGGGCAGGACAAGGCCATCGAAGTGCTGTCCAGCGCCATGAAGCTGAGCCGCGCGGGCCTGCGCGATCCGGACAAGCCGATTGGCAGCTTCCTGTTTTCCGGCCCGACCGGCGTCGGCAAGACCGAAGTGTCCAAGCAGCTGGCGCAGATCCTGGGCATTCCGATGCAGCGCTTCGACATGTCCGAATACATGGAGCGCCATTCGGTCAGCCGGCTGATCGGTGCGCCTCCGGGCTATGTCGGCTACGATCAGGGCGGGCTGCTGACCGACGCGATCGACCAGCAACCGCACTGCGTGCTGCTGCTCGATGAAATCGAAAAGGCCCACCCTGACCTGTTCAACATCCTGCTGCAGGTGATGGATAACGGCCGCCTGACCGACCACCACGGCAAGACGGTCGATTTCCGTAACGTGGTCCTCATCATGACCACCAACGCCGGCGCTTCCGACATGGCCAAGCAGGGCATCGGGTTCGGCGACGTGTCCAAGGCGGATGCGGGCGACGAAGCGGTGAAGCGGATGTTCAGCCCCGAATTCCGCAACCGCCTGGATGCGATCGTGCCGTTTGCCTACCTCGGCACCGAAGTGATCGCCCGCGTGGTCGACAAGTTCGTGCTGCAGCTGGAACTGCAACTGGCCGAACAGAACGTCCATATCCAGTTCGACGGCGATGCCCGTGCCTGGCTGGGTGCGCGCGGCTATGACAAGCTCTATGGCGCGCGGCCGATGGCCCGCCTGATCCAGGAAAAGGTCAAGCAGCCGCTGGCGGAGGAACTGTTGTTCGGCAAGCTGCGCCACGGCGGCGAAGTCCACGTCTCGGTCAGGGACGATGCGCTGGCGTTCGAATTGACGCCCGCGCCGCCCAAGCTGGTCAAGGGCAAGAAGTCCGTCCCATCGGTCGGCAAGAAGCCCAAGGCCGCGCCGGAACCCAGCGGCGACGGCGAATAACAACCTGTCCCACCTCTGGCGCCGCCCCGAACCCGCTTCGGGGCGGCGTTTGATTCCGGTCAATTCACTGGACCTGCAGGTACGCTAGGCACGACATGTTGATTTGTGCCTGCCGGAGAATGCCCCGTGACCACTGCCACTGCCGAAGCTCCCGCCACCAGCCCGTTCGAGCGGGTGGGCGGTCATCCGGTGCTGCGGGCGATCACTGACCGGTTCTATGACCTGATGGATCAGGACCCGGCCTATGCCGAGCTCCGCGACATGCACGCCGAGGACTTGTCCGAAATGCGCGCATCGCTGCCGCTATTCCTGGCCGGCTGGGCAGGCGGGCCGCGCGACTGGTTCGAAGCGAACCCCGGCAAGTGCATGATGAGCGCCCACGGCGGCTTCCGCATCAACCGCGCCACCGCCGGACAATGGGCAGAGGCCATGCGCCGTGCGATTGCCGAAACCGACGTGGCCGACCGCGAAATTGCCGATGCCATGGCCGATGTGCTGGATCGCATGGCCAAGGGCATGGCGCGGGATTGACCGACACCAATTGATTTTGCCAGCAACGCCGTGCGGCGTTAGGCTGATCCCATGCACCAGTACGATCACCCCCGCCGGGCGCTGGCCATCGCGCTGGCGGGTCTTGCGGGTTACGTCGATGCCGCCGGATTCCTTTCGGCGGACCGCTATTTCGTGTCCTTCATGTCAGGCAACACCACCCGGCTGGGCGTGGACCTGATCCAGTTTCCCGCGCTCGCGTGGATTCCGGCGCTGCTGATCGCGGGGTTCGTGCTGGGTGTGATCGGCGGCGCGCTGCTGGCGGCGCGCGCGGGGCAACACCGCAAGCCGGTGGTGCTGGGCACGGTCACGCTGCTGCTTGCCGGAGCGGCAACCACGCAGGCGCTGGGGCACACGCCTGCGATGCTGGCGTTGCTGGTGGCGGCGATGGGCGCGCTCAACAACACGTTCCAGCGCGGGGGCGAGGTCTCGGTCGGCCTGACCTACATGACCGGGGCGCTGGTGCGGATGGGCCAGGGGCTGGCCGCATGGCTGACGGGCACCGGCGGCGAAGGCTGGAGCGGCTGGCTGCTGCTGTGGCTGGGACTGGCATTGGGCGCGGTGCTGGGCGCGGTTGGCTGGCTCCATGCCCCGGCACTGGTGCTGTGGATCGCGGTCGCCTGGACCGGCACGTTGGCGTTCCTATCACGCCAGCTGAAAGGCTGAGTCTGTTCCACTTGTGTGGATACGGCACCGGGCCGGTGCCTCAGCTGTTTCAGTGCAGCTGAAACAAACCCCAAACCCTTACCCGTCGAGTTGCACCAGCTTGTCGCGCCCAGTTGCGCCGCGCAACAAGCGCAGTCGTGACGTCGCAATGCCCAGCGCATCGGCCAGCAAATCCAGCACGGCGGCATTGGCTTTGCCGTCTTCCGGCTTCACGCGGACTTTCACAACCACCCGGCCATCGCCCAGTTCCACCGCCTCTACCCGCGCGCCGGGGGTGACGCGCAGGGCCAGCCGCCCTTCGCCGTCAGCCAGCGCGCGGATTGCTTCCGCCGGGGGGAATTCAGCTTTCGGTCTGGCCATCGATCGCCGCGCGGTGGTGCTTCGCGTTCTCGACGTAGTGCTTCACGCCCAGTTGCAGCCCGGCAAGCGCGCGGTCGTCGAGATCGCGCATGAACGTGGCCGGGCGGCCGCTCCACAGCTGGCGGCTGGGAATGCGCTTGTTCGGGGCGAGCAGTGCGCCGGCCGCCAGCATTCCGTCCGCCTCGATCACGCAGCCGTTCATGGTCTGCGCGGCAAAGCCCACGAAGCCGCGATCGTGAATCACGGTGCCGTGGATCATCGCCATATGGCCGATCAGCACGTCTTCGCCGATCAGCGTGGGAAAGCCGTTCGGCGCGCCGGGCATCGGGCTGTCGCAGTGAATCACCGTGCCGTCCTGCACATTGGTGCGCGCGCCGATCACGATCTGGCTGACATCGCCGCGTAGCACGCAGTTGTACCAGATGCTGGCATCCGGCCCGATTTCCACGTCACCGATGATCCGGCACCCCGGCGCGACGAAGGCGCTGTCGTGGATGCGCGGGGTCTTGCCGTGGATCGAGATGATCGAAACGTCGGGGCGGCTGATGGTCATTGCGGGTGTCCCAGAAAGTTGCGCCACTGGATATAGGGCAGGATCGAGGCATGGTCATCGTTCCACCGCCGCGCGGCCGGGGCCACCAGCGGTCGCCACGCCATCGCCGGGGCCTTTTGGCCAAGCGCCGCCAGTTGATCGGAATCGCGGGCAATCGCAACCCATGACGAGGCGGTCCAGTCCGAACCATAGGGCGGCACGTCCTCGCGCATCGCCCCGGCCAAACCCCGCGCGCGCACTTCGGCGGCGAGGACCGGCTCCAGATCGATATAGCGGTTGGAAATGTGCACCAGCAGCACGCCGCGCGGCGACAGCGCCCGCAGATAGACGCCAAATGCCTCTGACGTCATCAGGTGCAGCGGGATCGCATCGGACGAGAACGCGTCGATCGCCAGCACGTCGAAGCTGCCGGGGGCAACCTTGGCCAGTTCCAGCCGCGCATCGCCCAGCACGATCTGCGTGTCGGGCGCGCAATCGCGGATGTAGGTGAACGTGCCATCCCGCGAATAGCGCAGCACCGCCGGATCGATCTCGAAATAGGTCAGCCGTTCGCCGCGCTGGTGGTAACAGGCCAGCGAGCCCGTCCCCAGTCCGACCACCCCCAGCCGGGCCCCGCGCCCATAGAGCGCGCTGGCATTGGCAAAGGCGATCCCCGCGCCCGATCCGGGGCCATAATAGCTCAGCGGCATTCGCTTCATCACCGGATCGAGCGACTGTTCGCCATGCAGGGTGGTGCCGTGGGCCAGGGTGCGAATCCCTTCTGACGGATGGTCACGCACGGTGTAGACGCCGAAATAGCTGCGGCTGCGCACCCCGTCGCGGGTGTCGCGCAAGGTCTGGTCGCCGCCCTGCGCGATCATCACTGCCAGCAGCAGCGCCGTGACCAGCCAGCGCCACGGCGTCAGCAGCAGCCCGATCAGCACCAGCGCCGCGGTGCAAAGCGCGCGCTGCCAGCCCGGTTCCGCCAGCGTGTTGGCTTCCAGCAGCAGCCAGACCAGAAACGCCGCCGTGCCGAGCAGGGCCGCCAGCCCCAGCTTGACCATTTCCGGCTGCAGCCCGCGCATCCGTCGCCAGTCGAGCAGGCGCTCTGCCGGGAGCAGCGCAGTGGCAGCCAGTACCAGCAGGGGGTGTTCCCACACCCAGTCGAACACCAGCGGCGCGACCAGCGCGGTAAATACCCCGCCCAGCGCGCCCCCTGCGGACATCACCAGATAGAACAGCGTCAACTGCTCCGCCGGAGGCCGCAGATCATACATCCGCGCGTGCAGCGCCACGCAGATGACAAACAGCAGCACGACACTGAGCATGACCGGGACAAGGCCCGACGAGCCTTGCGAGATCATCGCCATCCCGCCCGCACCCAGCACCGCCGCCCAGGCCAGCGCCGACACCACCCGCGCCGCCCCGCGCCGGTCGGCAAAGGCGATCACGAAGCTGAGCAGATACAGCCCCAGCGGGATCACCCACAGCAGCGGCATGGCGAAGATGTCGGTCGTCAGGTGCGTGGTGGTGGACAGCATCAGCCCCGATGGGACCGCTGCCAGCGCCAGCCACAGCGCGATCCGGCGGCGCGGCACCGGCTGGAGCGGCTCGGCGGCTTGCGCCGGAATGACGTCAGCCGCGCTCCACCGCGCGCGCGCCGCCAGCGCGATCAGCGCCAGCAGCACGCCATAGCCGATGCTCCACCCCCAGCTTTGCGCATGGATCGACAGTTCCGGCTCCACCAACAGCGGATAGGCGATCAGCCCGCCGAAACTGCCGAGGTTCGAAGCGGCATAGAGCGCCCACGGCTCCCCGGCGCGGGGATCTGCGGCAAACCAGCGCTGCATCAGCGGGGCCTGCGCCGACACCAGAAAAAACACCGGCCCGATGGTCAGCGCCAGCAAGGCGGGCACCCAGACCACTTCGGTGCCGGGGCGCGGCGGCGGCAGGCCCGCCAGCGTGATCGGCAAGGTCAGCGCGGCGACGGCCAGCAGGCTGAGGTGGATCGTCGCCTGACGTCGTAGCGGCATCCGCGACAGCCGGTGGGCATAGAAATAGCCCGCCAGCAGCAGCGCCTGATAGACCAGCATCGCGCTGTTCCATACGTTCGGCGCACCGCCCAGGCGCGGCAGCGCCATGCGCGCGACCATCGGCTGGACCAGGAACAGCAGGAAACTGCCCGCCAGGATCGTCGCCACGAACAGCGCGCGGGACGGCCCCGGCGCGGTGGCCGGCGTCACGCCCGCCACGGCTGCTCCTCCCAGCCTGCGCGGGTCAGGACATAGGCGATGATCCGCCCGGTATCGGGATCGAAATCGGCGCTGTCGAAATCCAGATCGGCGCGGCGCTGCATCCCCAGCCGCTCCATCAGGCCCCAGCTGGGCGTATTGTCTTGCACTGTCAGGGCCAGCACGTGCGGCGCATCCAGTGCGGTGAACGCATAATTGAGCGACGCCATCGCCGCCTCGCGGGCATAGCCCTGCCCTTGTGCATCGCCGCGCAGCCGCCAGCCCACTTCGAAATCGCCCTGCGGCCCGCCGGGCTGGTTGGCGCGTTTCAGGCCGCACATCCCCAGCACCGCGCCATCCTCGCGCCGCTCCACCACCCAAAAGGTATGGCCGTGATCGCGGGCGTAGCCCAGCAGGCGTTCGCGCTGCCATTGCTGCCTGGCCGCGTCCATCACCCCGCCCAGCCAGCGCATGCCTTCGGGCGTATTGGTGCCCTCCAGGAACGGCGCCCAATCCTCATCCCGCCAGTCCCGCAGGATCAGGCGCGGCGTTTCCAGCCGGAATTCAGCCATTCAGCAGCCGCGCCGCATGAGCCGCATGATACGTCAGCACGCCGGAACAGCCCGCGCGCTTGAACGCCAGCAGGGTTTCCAGCACCAGCGCATCGCGGTCCCCCGCACCGGCGGCCACCGCCGCCTCGATCATCGCGTATTCGCCGCTGACCTGATAGGCGAACACCGGCACTTCGAAGGCGTCCTTCACCCGCCGGACAATGTCCAGATAGGGCAGGCCGGGCTTGACCATCACGCTGTCCGCGCCTTCGGCCAGGTCCAGTTCAACCTCGCGCAGGGCTTCCTCGGCGTTGGCCGGGTCCATCTGATAGGTCTTCTTGTCGCCCTTCAGCAGTCCGCTGCTGCCCACCGCATCGCGGAACGGGCCATAGAAGGCAGAGGCATACTTCGCGGCATAGCTCATGATCTGGACGCTGACGTGGCCCGCCCCTTCCAGCGCATCGCGGATCGCGCCGATCCGGCCGTCCATCATGTCGGATGGGGCAATGACGTCAGCCCCGGCGGCCGCCTGATTCAGGCTTTGCCCGATCAGCACCTCCACCGTGGCGTCATTCAGGACATAGCCGGCCGCGTCGATCAGCCCGTCCTGCCCGTGGCTGGTATAGGGGTCGAGCGCGACATCAGTCAGCACGCCGATGCTGTCGCCGCAGGCATCCTTGATCGCGCGGATCGCGCGGCACATCAGGTTGTCGGGGTTGAGCGCCTCGCGCCCGTCCGCGCTGCGGCGGTCGGGCTGGGTGTTGGGGAACAGCGCCAGACACGGGATGCCCAGCGCCGTCGCCTCCTTCGCGCGCGCCACGATACCGTCGACCGACCAGCGCGACACGCCGGGCAGCGAGCCGATGGGCTCTTCCACCCCGGTTCCTTCGGTGACGAACAGCGGCCAGATCAGGTCAGCCGGGGTCAGCACGGTTTCACGATGCAGCGCGCGGCTCCAGGCGTTGGCACGGGTGCGGCGCAGGCGGGTGGCGGGAAAAGGTCCGGTCATGCAGGGCTTCTAGAACGGGACCTGCCCGGTTGAAAGCCCGCTGTGCGCCGTGCGCTGCGGCAGTCGGGGTCAGTCGAGCCGGGCGATTTCCCGCTCCGGGCCTGCGACAGCGGCCTGGCGCGGAGCCAGGCTGACCAGCGCCGCGCCGGGCTGGACCGATTTGAGCGAGGCCAGCCGCGCCTTGAACGCCGCCAGCTCCTTGGCATCGACCTGCGTGCTGACGGTAAACCTGACCGACAGCGGGTTCACTTTCTGGCCGTTGCGATAAAGTTCGTAGTGCAGGTGCGGCCCGGTCGACAGGCCGGTGGAACCGACATAGCCGATCACTTGCCCGGCCCGCACGCGCATGCCCGATGCCACGGCGATCCGGCTCATGTGCGAATAGCCGGTGCCAAACCCGCCGCCGTGCTCCAGCCGTACGTAATTGCCATTGCCGCCGCGCCAGCCGGAATAGCTGACCACCGCATCGCCCACGGCATAGATCGGGGTGCCGGTCGGTGCGGCAAAGTCCACCCCGGCGTGCATCCGGGTATAGCCCAGGATCGGATGGCGGCGCGCGCCGAAATTTGACGTCACCCGCCCGACCACCGGCATCAGCAGCCCGGTGCGCTGGGCGCCCATGCCCGATGCCTCGAAGAATTGGCCCTCGCTGCCCCAGCGCAGCAACTGCGCCTTGGGGCGGCCCGCGCGCTCGATCCCGGCATAGAGCAGCTCGCCCACTTGCGCCTCACCGCTGGCCGACCGCTTGTAATCGACCACCAGGTCGAACGTATCGCCCGGCTCGATCGCGGTATCGAGGCTGAGATGCTGGTCGACCGCGTGCAGGTATTGCTGGATCGCCTCGATCGGCGCACCCGCCGCGCGGGCGGAGCGATAGAGACTGCCGCCCACGGTGCCGCGAATGCGCAGCGGCGTGGTATCGACATGGATTGGCCGCGGCGTCACCACCAGCGCGCCGCCATTGCGTGCAATCGCCAGTTCCAGATCGAACCGCGCGCGAAACGACAGCCGCTCCAGCGGCCGGGCCGCAGCACCATCGCCGCGCCGGCCCAGCGTGATGTCGACTTGTGTGCCGGGTGCGATCTGCCCCGGCGGCACTGTCTGGCCGACCAGCTGCGCCACGCGCTCCGCATCGGCCGCGCCCACTCCGGCGCGTTGCAGCATCCGGGCAAAGCTGTCGCCCTGCACCAGCGTCGCGGTCAATTGCACCAGCGCGCGTTCGGGCGCGGCGGCCAGTGGCACGACGGCGGCGGTCGGCCCCATGCGGTGGCCGCTATCCCCGCCCAGCGCCAGCGGCTGGATCATCTGGCTGCGAAACTCGTCGCGCGCCGCCGCATCGACCGGCATTGCCGGAGGGGCCGCCTGGGCCGAGAAATCGGGCCAGAACGCCAGCGCGGCCAGCGTCAGCCCCAGCATCATCCCCAGCCCGCGAAACCAGCGCTGGCTGCCGATGTCTTCGGCCAGATCGGGCGTCCAGTCATACGTGGCGATGGTGCTCAGCAAGGCGGTCCGGCGCCGTTCCAGCCGCTCGATCAGCGGGGCGGCGGGCGGACTGGCGATCTGCGCATGGGTCAGCGCCGCGGCCAGCGCCACTGCACCGCCGCTTCCCGGCTCCGGCAATTCGCGCGGCTTGAACAAGAAACCTGCCCCCGGCAGCTGCACCATCGGCCCGTGTCCTGCACGGATAAGGGTTAATGTCGGGCTAAGATCGGTCAGAACCGGTGTTCGTGCGGGCAATTGGGGATCATCCCCAAGGGCCGGGTTGCGGGGGGCGGGCGGCGATGCCACATCGGTCAGGCCATGCCGCACCGCCCGATCCGCCCGATCCGCCACGCCGACTCCCGCGTGAAGGCCGTGCTGGGTCCGACCAACACAGGCAAGACCCATCTGGCGATCGAACGGCTCTGCGCGCATTCGTCCGGCGCGATCGGCTTTCCGCTGCGGCTGCTCGCGCGCGAGGTCTATGACCGGGTCTGTGCGATCAAAGGCAAGGACCGCGTCGCCCTGATTACGGGGGAGGAGCGGATCGAGCCGCCCGGCGCCCGCTGGCTGCTTTGCACGGCCGAGGCGATGCCGGTGGATGCCGACCTGGCCTTCGTGGCGCTGGACGAAGTGCAGCTGGCGGCGGACCGGGAACGCGGCCACATCTTCACCGACCGGTTGCTGCACGCGCGCGGGCGCGAGGAAACGATGTTCCTTGGCTCCGCCACCGCCGAGCCGCTGATCCGCGCGCTGCTGCCGGATGCGGAAATCATCGGCCGCCCCCGCTTTTCCACGCTGACCCACGCGGGCGCGAAAAAACTCTCGCGGATTCCGCCGCGTAGCGTGATCGTCGCGTTTTCGGCAGAGCAGGTCTATGCCGTGGCGGAAATGCTGCGACGGTTCCGGGGCGGCGCAGCGGTGGTGATGGGCGCACTCTCACCCGAAACCCGCAACCGCCAGGTCGCGCTCTATCAGGCGGGCGAGGTCGATTACCTTGTCGCAACCGACGCGATCGGCATGGGCCTCAACCTCGACGTCGGCCATGTCGCCTTCGCCGGGCTGTCCAAGTTCGACGGGGTGCGCCAGCGGCGGCTGACCACCGCGGAAATGGCGCAGATCGCGGGCCGCGCCGGGCGGCACCAGCGCGACGGGACGTTCGGCACGCTGGCCGGATCAGGCAGTCACGACGCCGAATTCAGCGCCGAGGAAATCTTTGCGATCGAGGAACACCGCTTTCCCCCGCTGACCCGCCTGTTCTGGCGCGATGCCGCGCCCCGCTGCACGTCGCTGGGCGCGCTGATCGCGGACCTGGAAGCGCGGCCCGACCACCCCGAACTGGCCGCCGCACCCGAAGCCATCGACCTCGCCGTGCTGAAGCGGCTGGCGGAAGAACCCGACATTGCCAGCACCGTGCGCGGCGAAGGGCTGGTGCGGCGGTTCTGGAATACCTGCTCGCTACCCGATTTCCGGCAGGCCGGGGTGGATACCCATGCGCGCTTCGTCGCGCGGCTGTGGGAGGATCTGCGCCACGGCTATCTGGGCGGTGATTACGTCGCGCGCTCCATCGCCGAGCTCGACAACCCGTCGGGCGATATCGACACGCTGCAAATGCGCATCGCCGCGATCCGTAGCTGGGCTTACATCGCCCAGCGGCCCGATTGGGTGCTCGCGCGCGAGGAAATGGCGGCGCGCGCCCGCGCCGCCGAGGCACGCCTGTCCGATGCGCTTCACGCCCGCCTGACCGAACGCTTCGTCAACCGCCGCACCAGCGTGCTGATGAAGAAGCTGGGGCCGGACGCCGGGCTGCTGCCGGTGACGATCGCCGATGATACGGTGGAAGTGGACGGCGAACAGATCGGGCAACTGGCCGGCTTTCGCTTTCGCGTCGATCCCGAGGCGCGGCTGGCCGACCGCAAGCTGTTGCTGGCCGCCGCCGAACGCCACTTGCCCGCCCTGCTCGCCGAACGCGCGGATCGACTGATTGACGCCATCGCAGCAGGCGCCGCACCGCTGGAACTGGCCGGCAGCGCAGTGCGGTGGGATGGCGATGCAGTGGCGCGGCTGGCGGCGGGGCGCTCTGCCCTCACGCCCCAGCTTCGGCATGATCCGGCGCTCGATGCGCTGGACCCGCAGCGCAAGCGCGCACTGCTGACGGCGCTGGATGGCTGGCTGGGTCAGGTGCTGGCCCCCCTCGCGCCGCTGCGCAAGCTGGAAACCGCCGCGACCGATCCCGCCGCCGGGCCGGAACTGCGCGCCCTGCTGATCCAGCTGGTGGAAGCCGGCGGATTGCTGGATCGCGGCACATCCGGCCTCGACCGGCTCGATCCCGGCCAACGCACCATGCTGCGCCAGCTGGGGGTGCGGGTCGGCGCGCTCGACCTGTTCGTGCCCGCCATGTTGAAGCCTGCGGCACTGACCGCCTGGCAGGACGCAGCGCAAGTTCGCGGTGGTAGAATGATACCACCCGCTCCGGGAATGCCTCCGGTCCTACCGCTGGCAGGCAAGTCCGCGCCGCCGCCGGGCTATCGCGCGCTGGGCAAGCAGGCGCTGCGGATCGATCTGGCGGAAAAGCTGCTCCACGCCGCGCATGGCCTGCGCGTGGGTTCAGGCAAGGCCCCGTTCGGGATCGATCCCGCGATGGCGGTATCCATGGGGCTGGGCACGGCGGCTTATGCCCAGCTGCTGCGGCTCGCCGGTTTCCAGCCGATCATGCCGCGCGCATTGGCCAAGGGCGCGTTCGGTCCGCCCGCGCCGCTCAAGTGGCGCTGGCGGCCCACGCGCCGCCAGATCGAGGCCCAGAAGACGGCCAGGCGCCCCACCCCGCCGCCCGCAACCGGCGCGTTTGCCGCACTGGCGGAACTCGTGCGGTAATGCGGATCGATAAGCTGCTCTGGTTCCTGCGCTTTGCGGCCAGCCGCAACCTGGCGCACGACTGGGTGCTGCAAGGGCATATCCGCCAGAACGGGCGGCGAATCGAAAAGCCCGGCCATGCGATCAAACCGGGTGACATCCTGACCCTGCCCCTGCCGCGCCGTGTCACCGTGATCGAGATTCTGGCCCTGCCAGCCCGGCGCGGACCGGCCAGTGAAGCACAGACCTGCTATCGGACGCTTGACGACCCCGCTGCAAATCCCATAGCAGCGACTGATAACAACTCGTCTTAGGGGACAAGCCTGCCATGACCTATGTCGTCACCGATGCCTGCATCAAGTGCAAGTACATGGACTGCGTCGAGGTCTGCCCGGTCGACTGCTTCTATGAAGGCGAGAACATGCTGGTGATCAATCCCAGCGAATGCATCGATTGCGGCGTGTGCGAGCCGGAATGCCCGGCCGAAGCGATCCTGCCCGATACCGAATCCGGCCTGGAACAGTGGCTGGAACTGAACGCCAAGTATTCCGCCGAATGGCCGAACCTGACGTCCAAGAAGGATTCGCCGGCCGACGCCGACGAGTTCAAGGGTGTCGAAGGCAAGTTCGAGAAGTTCTTCTCGCCGGAACCCGGCGAAGGCGACTGAGCGGACGCGAATCGGGGATTTCCGCCCGATTCCACCGTTTGACCAACCTGTGACACCGGTCTTGCCGGCGCGTGATTCTGCGCGCTGGCAATATTGTTGCGGATATGCTATATAATCCGCGACTGCCGGGGTTTTCCGCCTCGTGCGCAGCCGCAGATCATGAAAGGCAGGACGCAACGTTCGGTTGATGGGACCATCGGACCGGGTCGCAAGGTTTTACCCCGTTCCAGCAAGCATCACTCGATCACAGGCCCGCTTGCGGGTCCGTTCCGCCGTATGAAAGGACGTTACATGGTGGTCAAGGCGCACGCCTTCGATGTTGGTGACTACGTCGTTTATCCCAAGCACGGTGTTGGCCGCGTGATTGAACTGCAAGAGCAGGAAATCGCCGGCATGAAGCTCGAACTCTATGTCCTGCGCTTCGAAAAGGAACGCATGACGCTGCGAGTCCCGACCAACAAGGTCGAGGCGATCGGCATGCGGAAACTGTCGTCTGACAAGACCCTGCGCGAAGCGCTCGATACCCTGAAGGGCAAGCCCAAGGTAAAGCGCACCATGTGGTCGCGCCGCGCCCAGGAATACGAAGCAAAGATCAATTCGGGCGACCTGGTGTCGATCGCCGAAGTGACCCGCGACCTGTTCCGCGCCGATGACCAGCCGGAGCAGAGCTATTCCGAACGGCAGATCTTCGAAGCCGCGTCCTCGCGCCTGGCGCGCGAACTGGCCGCGATGGAAAAGACCGACGAACCGGCTGCGCTCAAGAAGATCCTCGCGATCCTGAACGAACACGCGCCGAAGTACTATGCGGAGCAGGCCACCGCCTGATCCCTGCCAGTTCGGCACACCGAAAAGGGCCGCTCCTGCAAAGGAGTGGCCCTTTTTCGTTGGACCACTTGAAATGCCTGCCTTGCCGTATTATTACATTAATACACCATGCAAGAGGAGGTCTGCATGAAGCTGGGCAATTTCGCGAAGGCATTCGCGCCGATCATCGCCGTCGTCATGGCTGCCGGGGTTTCCGGCTGCGACGCCACCAATATCCGCCTGAACGGCGAGGAGGGCAAACCCCTCTCCGAGCTCGACCTGAGCGGCACCGCACCGACCGAGCTGGTCCTGCTGGGCCCCGATGAAGTGCGCGTGACCACGGGCGACAAGCTGGCAATCACGGTGGAAGGCGACGACGCGCTGAAGGACCAGATGCGCTTCACCCTGAAGGATGGCGCGCTGGGCATCCTGCGCAAGGACAAGACCTTCTCCGGCAGCGACAAGCCGGCCATCGTCAATGTGACCATGCCCGCGCCTAGCGAACTGGTTATGGCTGGATCGGGCAAGATCACCGCTGGCGCGCTGGCCAGCACAGCCAAGGTCACCATTGCCGGGTCCGGGCAGATCGAAACCACCGCCGTGCAAAGCGATACCCTGGACGTGACAATTGCCGGATCGGGCAATTACCGCGCGGTCGGCAACGTGAAGTCGCTCAAGCTGACAGTCGCCGGCAGCGGCTCGGCCGGGATGGACGCGCTCAAGGCGGAGACGGCAAAGGTCACCATCGCCGGATCGGGCAGCACCACTTTTGCCAGCGACGGCGATGTCGACGCGACGATCATGGGTTCGGGCGATGTGACCGTAAAGGGCCGCGCCCGCTGTAAGGTCAGCGCGATGGGTTCCGGCAAGCTGACCTGCGAATCCGGTCCGGCCGCGAAGGCGGAACCCGCAGCCGCCGAATGATCCGTTCCTGACCATTCCCCCGGCCCTTCGCGATGAATCACCAGTCCCGGTTCATCGCGACGTAACCCCGCGCTGCTATGGTGCCCCCCATCATGCAGTGCGGGGTTTTTTACATGCGAAACGGGGGCGCAATTCTGGGAGCCTTGTTGCTGGGCGGGTGCGGGGCAGCTGGCGCCGTCGTCGATCTGGCCTCAATGCCTGTGCGCGGAACATCCAAGGCGGTCGAAGCCGGCAGCACACTGGTGGATGTCGCCACGGTCAGCCAGTCCGAACGCGACCAGAAGCGCGGCCAGGACATTCGCCGCCGGGAAGAGCGCCTCGGCGAACTGGACCGGGAATATCGCAAGCAATCACGCCGCTGCGCCGACGGCAGCGAGGACGCCTGCCGCAAGCGCGACGCCGCCTATGCCGAAATGCGCCAGCTGATGCCCAGCGTGCCCTATGAACCGCGTTAAGCGGCTGCGCGCCGCAAGCGGTCATTGATCGCCGCGCCAATCCCGCATTGCGGCACGGGCGCGACGGCCACCCGCGCGCGGGTGGCCGCAGCGGCCTGATGCAGGCAATCGTACAACCGCGCTGCGGCCTCGGCCAGGTCGCCGGTTGCAGACAGGGTTACGTCGCCCGGCACCGCCCCGAACCCGATATGGAATTCATCCGCCGCTGCCGTCTCCGCGTTCAGCCGAACTGGCTTGCCGGGGGCATAGTGGCTGGCGAGCTGGCCCGGCGCCTCGATTCCCATTGACGTCACGGCGTCAGCGTTCTGACCCAGAACGGCGGAAATCTGGGCTTCCGTGATCGGTCCGGGGCGCAGCACCTGCCAGCCGCCTTCGGCGCGCAGCGCAACGATGGTCGATTCGATCCCCGCCGCGCAGGCTCCGCCATCCAGCACCAGCGGCACGCGATCCCCCAATGAGGCGATCACATGGCCGGGGGTAGTCGGGCTGACCGCCCCGGAGCGATTGGCCGATGGCGCGGCCAGCGCCAGCCCGCTTTCCGCCAGAACCGCACGCATGGCCGGGTGCGCCGGGCAACGCAGGGCGACAGTCGGCAGGCCCGCCGTGACCGCCGGGGTGATTCGCGCGCCTTCCCGGAGCGGCAGAACCATGGTCAGCGCGCCCGGCCAGAACGCCGCCGCCAGCTTTCGCGCGCGATCGTCCGGCACGGCGATGGTTTCCGCCTGCGCCATGTCCAACACGTGGACGATCAGCGGATTGAAATCGGGTCGCCCCTTGGCGCGATAGATTGCCGCTACGGCATCGGCGCTGTCGGCCCGCGCGGCCAGGCCATAGACCGTCTCGGTTGGCACCGCGACCAGCTGCCCCGCCCGCAGCGCTGCCCCGGCAGTAGCGATTCCCGCCGCATCGGCCAGGCGCACATCTGGGGCTTGCAGCTTGTCGGACATGGCCGCTTCGCTATAGGCGGAAGGCAGCAAAGCCAAGGAAAAGCGCGAGGCATCCCGATGGAATTCACTGCCCCCACCGCCGAACAGGTTCTGGCCATCAAGGTGAACGCCG